>Ga0058701_10001000_pt1 | contig 19431 bp, 11 predicted proteins | sample AgamicOrMae_FD_97039 | JGI IMG/M metagenome (GOLD analysis project Ga0058701, IMG submission 97039) | Agave microbial communities from Guanajuato, Mexico - Or.Ma.e | ecosystem: Host-associated > Plants > Phyllosphere > Phylloplane/Leaf | place: Guanajuato, Mexico | collected 2012-06-04
GACCAGCAAAAAATTAAAAAAAAAATAATCTAAAAAAATCTTGGAAAAAAATAAGCAAAAAAAAAGGCTTTCCAAAAGAATGGAAACAATGCAGAAGTAGGCTAATTTAAGGAAAATCTGCGAAAGAGATATCATCATAATAAACAAGGAACCTGTACACAAAATTCCGTTCTTCCTAAAAATGAAATGAAACAAAACAAACGATGAATCATTACAGCAAAAGCAAGGCGCGAATCGTAAGAGCAGCATGGCGTGCAGACGCCCCCTTCGTGATTGGCCTGCCCCTGCCGGCCGCGGCAACCTTGCTGCGCTCCGCGTGAACTTGAAAAAAACTGTCTGTTGCACCCCTCTCCTCAACCTCAACCCTTTCAAAGCAATGCGCTAATCATTCAACAGTTCCACAGTGGAGCAGAATCCGAGCGCCACTTTCTTCCCCGAATCCGCCTCGCCATGCGCCTCGCGTTCTGACGTCAAGGTCTCGATGCCCAGCGCAACGCAACAATCCGCCTCATTTTTTTTTATTTGGACGTCCGCCTGCCGAATACACACATATTGGGTAAAGCAATGCCGGAATCTCTGACGTCAGACTCGAAACTTTCTCGGATGCCCGTGAAAAGTAGCCACCGCCTCGAATTCCTCACAAAGCCCAAATCTTTTCTTGCGTCAAATAACGAATATGCTCCTGCATTCAGAATAGCGCTAATTCAACTCCTTAAAATCGCATCAAAGATTCCGTACAGCGTTCGGTATAAGCGTCATTCATCAAGCAAAATATTTTTTACTCCAATTAAAAGTTTGAATGTGACGTGATGTGCAAATTTAATTAGGGGAAACAAAAGAGGAGGCTTCGACGCAGGCGAAAGGGTTAAAGAGAGCAGCGAAAGGGTTAAAGAGAGCAGCGAAAGGGTTAAAGAGAGCAGCGAAAGGCGGTACTTTTAGGGCGCAACCTTTGCTACCCGCTCCACACGAAATAAACTCGTGCAAAACGAGGACCAAAAGAATTAACACAGAGGAAATAGTTAAGAGAAACCACCCGTTTTTGCTACGTGACTATTTTTAAAGTCCGATTTTGTGGGACGACGTTTAATATTCTTCTTTTACGAGCATCTCGGAACACACGTCATCACCCGGTTTTAGCGATTTTAGAAAGCACCATTACTAAGGTTCAATTTTCCACCTCGTGTTCCACCTTGCGTCACCAAGCTTACAATGAACTGAGAGAAACCTGGCTCAAACTAGCTTAAATCTAACGTTCAGAAAGCCTGATGCCCTACCGGTGAGAATTAAAAGGCATAAGGCTTACTGCTGTGCGGCTAGTGAAGAACACGTGACCTTTAACCTGGGTTAATCTCACCCACGTGGTTAATCCGTCTGACCGCGATGAAAACTCGAACATGAATGGTTTACAGAGGTGGAAAAAATTCGACCTTTAGAACAGTGAGGCTGGTCAATTTCAGCAAAACCCATAAGAGAACTCCGAAAACGCATCAAAGAGTATTACTTAAAAAAAGCAATCACCGGGCTGTGGTAAATAAGGGAGCCGAGGTGCGCGCAGTGATTCGCCTGAAAGGGCATTCATTAAATCAGAAACGCCCAAATCGCGGTCAATCCGGGAAATATTTTCGGTCGACGGAAATGTCTCATTTGTAATTTCCAGTCGGGGCGCCTCCGACGAAAGGGCAAATTTCTAAATCCGTCGACGGGTAGATTCAATATTCGTGGTTCCTCCGAATTGAAAATTACTTTCATGGCATTGGAAGCAACCACACGGAATAAATATAACGAGGGCAATATTCTTCGTCTTATCTAAGAGAAAACCCATATTATTGGAGATGCGAGTAAAAAATGGAGAAATATTATTAAAATTATCAAAATATTACATAAATTATCAAAATTGTCAAATTTGAAACCTGGAGGTTCCTCCTATGATTGAAATCGGCCTCTACGCAAAGGTGGAGCAGAAATTAAAATCACAGCACACAACAAAAGTTTAGAGAAGATAGCAAACTAGAAAATGGAGTTATTTGAAATTGGCTTCAAGGTCCTCTAAAAGGCAAGTCCTAGGTTGGATAAAATAAGGCAAAAAAAATGGTTCAGTCGTAAGCATCTTCTGGATTCGTGGCCAGCTGCCAAGTCTGCCAACTGTTTTTGAGAGCAGAAGCAGAAGCAAAAGCAACGCACGCAGGAAAACATTCCGGTAGGTTGGTCGGCCTGTCTGTCTGCCGCGGCATCCGGCCTTCAGCGGCGAGAGTTCCGCCAATATCAATAAGGCGCTGATTTTCGCTGAGATTCCGCCGCCTTTTAAGAAACGAGCTAGCAATCCTTTCGCACCGAAAAGATCAAACATGTCCCGCGCGATTCGTCGCCTTTGCAAATAAAACAAGTTAGTGCAAACTCGTTACTCAAACAGCTGTTAAGACCCTGCCCCAATTAACGGTACCCGCTACTTACTTTCCTTGTACACTTCACAGCTAACTTGACAAGTTGAGTTTCCACCTACCGTTCCACCGATAGTGAAGGACCTATTTTTGCCTAGCCTCAAGACGAATACTTTCAGTGACCTTTTCGCCGAGGTACGCATTCAGCCAAGAGTCCAAAAGTTTGTCTATAAACCCGGCGAAGTTCGACATACGGACAGAGGGCGACGTCCCATGAAGTGAAATCACAGGTAGATCCGATTGTGAATTCTTAGAAAAACGTCCTCTTTTCCTGGAACAGAATCCCTTTAGCAAACCGGAGTGACCCTTTTAAAAAAAGAAAAGCGCCCTGATATTGTCATTTGTCTCTAACGCCCCTCCATTAATCGGGTCTAACAGCTCGCCCGGCTTCACAGCAGCTGTCTCGGAAAATACCCTCAACAGACGCAAACCATATTTTCGCGTTTGGAAAGTTTTGCATGGCCACGGAAAACCCATTCACAACAGAAACAATCGCGTTTGCTTTTCTTTCATTTCGTGTCTTTTGTTCCCAAACTTTCCCCTTTGAGAGGATTGCCAACCGGCTTAACAGCGAGTTTAAGGGAATAACACATAATTGAAAATACACTTCACCGAAAGGGAGTCGAAATTAGGAACAAATTGCTTACGGGTCCCAAAACTTTTAAACGTTTATAGCTGTATTTCGCGTTCAAGTCAAATTTATTGTGATTAAATAAAGTTTCATAATAACCAAAGCGCAGGCAACCCAATAACTTAATCTACGTTATGCTCCCTGATCAACTATCCACAAAGATTCGAATCCCTTAACAAAGAGTAATTCCCGCCTGAATCAGCGAAAAGTCAGTCACGAGTCATTGCGTTGAAGCGAAAAAAGTGGAAATTCTTGGCTGATTACAGCCGAGGTTTTTCAAGCACCGGAAGTGACGGCTGCGGATCAGAGGTCTAAGAACCCTTAAAGCCTTAAACGATACGTAGAACACAAAGAAAAAGGAAATTCAAACCCTAAAATTTAGAGTGATCAGGCAACCTCGAACTACGGAATAAACTTGAATCCCTTAAGGACAAGGACCTTCGCAGGAGGTCAATGCTTTGTTAAGATGCGAAAAAGTCCTCGACCCCATTCAACGACCCATTCAACCGGATGTGCGTCTAGAGAGGGTTAAGGTCAAATCCAAACCGGCTCAATGCCACGAAACTCGCTTCCAACACTGCTCCTATCTCACTCCTACTACCGGCGTGAGGCCACGTTTTCTTCGTCTCCAACTTCCCTTTACAAGAGGTCACCAACTATTTACTTGTCAAAAATTTCTTTACAGTCTCTCTCAATTTTAGAAGATCAATGAAATAAATGAAGGATCATCGACGATGTGTCTTAACTGTATCGCCTTACTGTACAGTTTCGACTGAAAACTACGTCAGTCGTTAAGCCCTAACGTCACTCCTCGACGCGGGCATCAGCACTTTTTTGAGCGTAAATTGAACAGCAAGTCCTGTCCTTTGAAAGTCCAACACCTCAAAACTAGAACAGCTAAGCTTCAGCAGAATTCCCCGGGTTGATCCCCCAAGCGGAGACCCTTCAACGGCGTGCCCGAGGCTCTCATTTGTTCAGAAAGTATGCCCGCAGCATTCATCCGTCCTTCCCTCGTCACCCAACCGGCCCCGACCAGCCCCAAGGTCGAACCGACCCTCCCCGACAGTTCGTCCACTTCATTCAGATGTGGTCAATGCATGTGAATCTGAATTTCCCACCTTTTGAGTTCTACCTTTCATCCGAGCATGCGTCTGCTGTACTAACAACGAATCGAGGTTATGACGTGACTGGTCACGTTACTTTCCGCAAGATTTACGTAAGGATGGCGTACAGTTACGGGCCAATTGGTCGCGTTGCTTGGCGGTCAGAATTCGCTGGTATTAACAGTCGTAGTTTAGGTTCGTGTTCAGCACAGATCTTGTTTCCTGTTCGCGGTCTCGCTTCATGTGCGAGGCTCACTGCCACGAACCGCAGAGGGGAGTTCGCAACACACCACGAAACTCTCCTTCGCGGAATATTAACATAGCTAAAGGCACTTCGCGCATTTTTAGACTCGCTAAATATTTTTGACTCTAAGAAAGTCAAAGCTATTTATAAGTAGTGGACTAGGACACCCCTTTGATTTCATCTTACAGAAAACATTATGACACGAATTCCCAACAAAGAAAAAGTATTGTTACTTAAAAAAATCATACAAATTAAAAACTTTCTGCAGAAGTTTTGAGTACTCAATATTTCCGATTTTAAAGACAAGTTTCAATCAAATGTCTCCTGAGCAGATGGCTAAACGTAAGATATCGATTTTGTTTCCCATCCCGAAATCTTCCTCCTATTGAATGGCGCAGCTTCCCAAGAATGCTTTCCTTATTGTCAAAGAAGGTACCAGAGTTTGGAGAATGGAGGAAACTTGGTGTGGCCAATTGTACTCCAGATAAAAGCGGCTCGCGAAAATAGTTGTCAGGGTCGAAAGTCCGCTATCTTAAGAAGCCTTCCCCATTCTGTCGTCACACCTCCGCACTCCGCACGTGCGAAGCGACGAGACAACCTCAAAACCGATCTTCCAACCTAACTCAGACAGCCACTTCAAAAATCGCGCCCAAAAAAGCGTAAAAAAAACGATCGTGACGATCAAATTTACGGAGTCTAAATCGTTTAGAAATAATCCTGACGAAGCGATCAAAAGGAAATCCAGACCCTGTGTCCCTCTTGATCTTCATCTCGTCGAAATGTCACCACGTTCCAACAAAGAACAGGTAATCCGAATGAGAAGGTGGTCTCCAGCCTTTCTTTAATTCTAAGTTTCGTCTGAAAACTACTTGAAGGATTACTCTTCACGACGAATTACCTACTTTATATTATTCCCTCCTCAAAAATTAACGTCAGCATTATTTCTCTGGGAATCACCAGTGGGGTACTTATTGATGAAAACAAGCTCTTTACTCCGATCGCTTTACTCCGACAGCGTGCACCGAGCACTGTCAGTGCTTTGAAACGTCGTCTCTAGGAGTGATTCCTTGTTCCCGTCGACAGCCAGGTTTCGATTTTTAACTCGGCGTCTGCGATCGGAGCGTTCGCAAACTTGGCCACGTTGTGAGTCCGGATTTGCGCGGGGTTTCTAGAGAACGTGTGGTGATTTCTGGGGCTTCGCTTTTATTGGTTATTCAAATATTATCGACCTTCATTTTTTTTCGTTAAAGTTTATACGAACTTTACTGCTGGTTTTTCCCTGTAAAAAAAGAGAATGTCGAAAACTTTTCTAATTGAGCTCCGACAATTAAGAGCGAAATCGGTGCAATCAAGCTCACACCGATTAGCTTACACTTCGTGACTAAAATTTTCCGACTATGAAGCTTTGTGGTTAAGATTTAAACCACACCTTCACTCTAGTTTGAAAGGGTTATGTTTACGACCTGTTGTGTTCTTTATCTCATCGCGAGGCATGAGGCACCTAGGCTAGCGCCGACGCAAGCAGCTGTCTGCCGCAGAGGCTAATTATGAGTGCTCAATCGGCGTACGAATTGAAATGATCCAAGCATCACCAGAAAAAAGCAATCGGTACGTCCATTCGGGAGTTACTAGAGGTCAACTGAGCAGACTGTTCTCGCGACTTCTCTCTGCTGCTTTGAACAGTGCTGCTTACAGTGATTTTAACAGCAATACAGTTTGACGAAAAGCCTTGCACCCCTTAGATGAACAAATCCCAAACTTTCCAGCGTGAAAACGTAAGCGCAATCATTTTGTTACGGAAGCTACCCGAGTTATTACCTCTCTATCTTTAGTGACGTTGTCAAAAGTTCAATTTAGGCTTTCGCAAATAGGCCACATCCGAAAATAGAGCGTCGAGTAAACATTGAATGACGTTCGCCTGTCCTTGCAGGGGCATTCCGAATGCTAAATCAATTGGGCCTCTTACGTCAATGCAAACGCGCCCATCGCGTCCCGCCTGGCCACCGCGGCCACGAACCCAGCAGGCAGACGTCCTGCACTCAGGCCCGCTTGGCGGACAGCCGCTCTGGAGCCTCGGCTCCGAGTTCGTTGCCCGTCACGCAAAAATAAGCCCCTCATGGCTTATCTTTCCTAGGCCTTCCTCAATTTAAGCCACCATCCTCAACGTCGGTGAACTTTGACCTTCTCGTGCCCCTAAGTTTCTTCTCTCGTGATTCGAATATTATTTGACTTAAAAGCGTTTATTTTATTGACAACTGGCAGCGCGACTCGATTAGTCATGAATATCAATCATAATCCGAAGTGTAAGTAATTGAGACACAGAGAGGGCCGAAGTTCACTTGAGGTCGCGCCTCGTCGTCAGCGCAGCGGCGAGTAATTTTCCGTCGGCGGCGTCGAAGCCCGACTCGCGTCATCGTATAAAAATGGACAACTACCTTATAGACACGACACAGCGATTTTTCCATTCGTTTACTAGTGGAAGAATTTGAGTGAACGCTCGCCTGTAGCACGTGTGTCAACACGTAAGCCCGTGTCGTCTACCAAGAGGCCTAGCCACAACAGTGTGCGGTTTCTCTATAGACTATGGGTTTTTAAAGTCCACTCATAAAAGCGTATTGGGTAAACTTTTAGTTGGGCAGAGAGCATACTATTGCTTTGCGAGATTTAAAAAAAATAAAAAAAACACTACGCAACGCTGCGCGCCATTAGTGAATACCAATTTTCTCTGCGAGAACTTTTTATTACCCTCCGCATCTCTGAAATTTGTGGTCATTGATGATTTATAACGATTTTGATTTCCAATCAGTCGTGGTGGAAAAATAAAAGCCAAATGATCAGAGTTTAGGTTTACCTGTATAGTGCATTTCTTCTTTACAACAAATAAGCATAACCAAACATAAGAATGTTTTATCACTTTAAAACACAATATGTTGACTATTAACCCAAAAGAAAAATCTTTTCATAGCGGAAAACATTGTGAAATTTGTGGTTTTCCAAATTTGTCTATGCTTTCTGAAACCGCTAAATAAGGTAAAAAAATCACTTAGATAAATTACAGGCAATTAAAGCACGTTGTGAGGATATACAAGCCTGTTCGTAAAAGTACGGTACAACCTATCTCAACAGAACTAAAAGGCTATTCATAAACCACGAAAAGCTTTTATGGAGAAGAGTTTTATCTTGGTTTCCAGAAACTGACTTCGGGGAAACAGCATTGTTCGACTGGGACGGATCGCAAATTGCGAAAAACTCGCGTTACCAAATTTATGCAAGGCTCCTAGAAAGGGCAAATTTAGTACTCGTAAGGACCTCCAAGAAACCGCAGGGAATGTTCTAGTATCCGGCGGGTGATGTTTTCCAGTAAAAAGAACATCAAATGAAGTGAAACGTAAATTTGTCATAAACGCTCCGCGAGTAACAAAAGTAATCTGCAATTAGGAGATTTCGCTCATGAGGAGAAGTTACGGGACCGATGACTTGGCGCTTGTTTGTATAGCAGCATTCCCAAGTTAGAGCTGAGCGCTTCGCTCAGTCGGAAATCTCAGGCGGAGAGCTGCCCGCTCACGAAGAAAGCTTTTTCATCTTTGACCCCAAAAATGTTCAAGGTGAAGAGGGTGACCGGCCGATCTCGCCTCCTCCGATTGGCGAAAACAAAGCGATAAGCTAATTGGGTCTCCATTCAAGAGGTGACGGTTCGTTAAACGAATCCAAAACAATAACACTCCCTTCGAAAAACAAACTCCCCCGTAAAATTATTGACCCGAGGTCTTAAAAAAAGACTAAATATCTCCTCTGTTCTCTTGAGATCATAAATTCGAATCAAGTGATATATTTTTTTCTCGAAACGTATGTTGGTACTGCATTTAAATATGGAGGACCTCGGTCATGAATGGTTTGGCAAAGTTTCGAGTCGGGAAGCAAGGCAGAATATTTGGCGTTTTCTCTTCTTTATGGGAATGGGAGAATGAAGGGATTCTCTCTGCCAAAGGTTAAAGTCGCGCCGAAAATCCCGACGGCTTGTGGGCCGAACCCCTCTTCATTTTAAAGTTTGAGACTTGCTAAACCCTCCCAGCGGTGTTTATTGGTGTTAGTGAACGACGCCAGAAAACTTTCACTTCTTCCAAAACAGAGCTTCAATTCTTCGAAAACAGTATTCAAAGTTTTACTAAAATCTTCGTTGAATGTGATTCTGGGCCCATTCGGTCCGGTGAGGCAGAGGAAAGCGAAGGAGATGGGGGATAGAAGGGAGGAAAGAGTAGAACGGGGTAGAAAGGGGATGGGAAGGGGAGAAAGTAAAGGGGAGGGTTGGAATGAGAAGAGGTTATTGTCACCCAATAAGAGGGCTGTTCGATTATCTTCTCGCTTGCTTCCACGCCAACTTTTTTTACTCTTTTTCTTTCGGGAGTTGTTAAAAGATTTAGTCTGGTCGCGCATTAATGCTCCGGGGACGAGTTTAAGAATGAAATCATGTCTCGGCGTTTCGTGGCCCTTAAGAGAAAGAGACCCTTTGCCGTGAAAAATTTCCGCTAAACTTTCCCGTCCGGCGCCGGCGATGTCGGAAGCAGTGACTATTAGTCTTGCATGCGAGACGCCAAAGCTTTTGACGACGCGGTGAAACGGGGCGTGGTACCTATTTACTATACGAAAAACGAGTTCCAAATTAACTTCTTACAGAAACTTATGAGCAGCAACCAGAAGAGATCTAACAGGCCGTGTGCACTGGGGATTTAAGGGAAGAATTTGTCCAATTTTCTTTCACCTTTCACCGCGAAGGCGAGTGAAGCCGAGTGAAGCCTAGTGAAGTCGAGTGAAGCCGAGCGAAGCCGAGCAAAGCCGAGCAAAGCCGAGCGAAGCCGAGCGAAGCCGAGCAAAGCCGAGCGTAGCCGAGCAAAGCCGAGCGTAGCCGAGCAAAGCCGAGCGTAGCCGAGCAAAGCCGAGCGTAGCCAGGAACAAGCGAACCTAATTGGCATCAAGCGTGCTGCCGCTTACTTCTCGGTTACCCTAGCGGCCACAGGTTAGGCAACGTCGTTAGCGCTTATGCACAGCAAAATATTCACAGGGGAGAGATCAGCGAGAAACACGTCTCTGAAGGAGTCATGAAATCTCAGAGTTGTGAAAGCATCGGCCTGTTATGGCCGTCGCAAGCACATCAGAAACCAATTATCTCGGGGGAAGCTCGTCTCTCGGCCGAGAGACGAGCACCAGAAATACGTGTAGAAGTGGATTGGGACGTGCGGGTTGCATACCGAGTGGGCTTCCTCATAGCAAAGCGAAGCCATAGGATTTGACCCTCACCCAGGCAACCGTGATAGACAACCTTTCTAAGGCTAATTCCATCATTGATTTTTCACGATGCTACCTCAAACCTTGGAGTGACCTTAAATAAAAATTGACAAAAATTTCCATCAAGTTTTTTAGGCAATCTCATTTCCCGGCTTGATAATAGGTAGGACTAAAGAGGTCAGGCAACAACCTCTGAAATTTACGGATTAAGTTAGGCCTAAGGGTGTCCGCTAAGGAGGAAAAACAGGCATCGAGCCAAGAACTGGCATCCCATTCATAATGAGTACTCGTAGTCCCAAATTAATTGGGATTGGCGGAATGAATCTGGTTTCATTCATCGGGGCACAGCACGCCGTAAGCCGATGACGCGCAAAGCGCAATGGCTTCTTTCTCCACCCATTCTGTCTACCGCCATCAGAACCGACCGTAATTGCCCACGAAGAGTACCTCGAGCACTCTATTCTTTTCAGAAGAATGTTTGTTTTTAGAAAAGTGTCACCATCAAACTTGACGATTTCACAGCGAATATCGAAAAGGCTTAAGCATGCTCTTTTAGGGAGAAGAGTTTATCCGACCATTTCATTTCTCACCTCAAGCACGAAATTAAGTTCCTAAGGTGGTTTTACGATGGAAACAAAAGTCTAAATATATGGATGATAAACTTCAAAAGTCTACTTAATTAATAGAGGCTGAGCTGCTTTCAGCATCCGCGGATGATCCAACGCAAAGAAATGCTCACGCCAAACAAAACTGGAGAGAAAGCCAACGAGGATTTACCCGCTACAAAAAGAAAGTTTTTGTTTGCATCATAGACTAAATATAATCGTACCTCAAGATAGAACTCATTAAAAGGAGCGTTAGCTCTGAGGTCACCAAACACCCTGAGCATGACGCCACTGCATGTTTATAAAAGAAACATAGGAGCATTCATGTTCGGACTTCGTAAATGTTATCATTCTTGCAACTTGTCCCCGACCTGCGTTTAATTATAGCACCGTCAAACTTGTTCTGGCTCCTTAATGAAAAGGGAGATGAAAGGGATCTCAATGTGTGCATCAACCAAGCGAAACGTCTCCGCGACGAAGGAAAGTGAAAAAGGGTTAAACTAAATCCTCAGTCTATTCTCTCCAGCGTCGCAGACCGCCCTGTTGATTTTCCCACCTTTCCTAATGTTCCTCCCAACAATTCTTCGCGCCCTGCACCCGCTCAAGAGTATAGTAGTACTACTACCTCAGACAAGTATTCTGTACGTCGTTGCAATGTTAAACCAGCGTGGATAAAAAAAATCTAACATTCAATTCAGAGTAGGTTCGCTACCCTCTGATTCACTGAAGAGCTACAAGACTTTTTTTTCCGACTATTTTTCAACGTCTTATTTATGATGATTGAGGAAGTCTCGGCGGTTCTCAAACAGTCGTTCCCGTCCCGCCCCTCTTTCGATTCAGAATAATTTGCAGCAAAAGGTCAAAAGCGAATCCTATTACGTCGCGACCACTAGAAATTGATCAAAATCGAAGACGTCCTCTTACATTTTTTTTCTGTCCCTCCCTCTCACGCCTGTTTACCGCGTAGATACCCTACTTAATTTCTATTACTCGACTTCCTACCCGCACTTTTTATTTTCACGACGTCACCTTAATTAAATCACACTTAGCACGAATCAGAATTTATTTCCTTTCTCTTAATGATTAGAGGGTATTTAACGACCTTTTTTCAACTCGAGAGCATCACAATTTTAATAACTATAGAAAGGTAAGCCTGTACGTAGTCATATTTACTGATAAGGCCATACTGATAAGGCCAAATTTATTGAAAAGGAATTTGCTGATAAGGTCAAAATCACTGATAAGGCCATACTTACTGGTACGGCTTAATATATTGAAAAAGCAAAATTCACTGATAAAATCAAAACTACTAATAAGGCCGTAATTACTGATACGGCCAAATATACTGAGAAGGGAAAATTTTCTGATAAGGTCAAAATTGCTGGTATGGTCAAAATTACTGATAAGGCCATAATTACTGATCAGGCCATAATGACGAGATTTACAGATGAGACCATATTTACTACAGCGCTTTGATTCCTGAAAGCTGTTTTTACTGATAAGACCGAACAGACAAGTGACAATGAGCTGACAGAAAGTAGGCCGCACCTTTCCCTAAATGTAGAAGTTACGAAAAAGTTTGCCCTGTATCCAAAGACCTTCCTTCCATGATTAAAAAATCAAAGTCCGGCCCAAAACTTTTGAGGACAAACCAAGGAGGAGGTACCTTGAGAAAAGACTAGAGAGCAAAAGCTTTCCATCACTTCGCTAAACTAATCAGGGAATTCCATTTAAGAGCGGCGCGAGCCGAGAAGCAAAAGCGAACAGCGCCAGGCCTGGCCCGGCCCGGCTCGGCCTGGCCAGCCTCGGAGACACTCGCCTCGCAGCCCCGCCGACGCCCTCGGCCTCGGTTCGTCGCACGGCAAAGTAGCCAAGTAGCGCCCCGCCCCGGGCGAACTTCGCCCCGGGCGAACTTCCCCCCGCCGTGGGGGGTCTTCTCGCCGATCCCCAAAGAGAAGTGCTCCCCTTCCAACGTGTCGCCATTTCAATTAGAGGCAAATGCATGGTCTGGTTTCAGTCTTCTCGATCTTAGACGCTTCTCTCGGGAAAAATTAAACCTGGTGGAGGTGCGGGACGCCTAAGCCCTACTTCTGCTCGTCCACTCAAATCGGACCTGTGTTCGGCCGGCCGGCCTTTCGTAGCCAAACGGAGCGAGGCAAGAGTTAACCTCAATGTCACTTCCTTTATTCTAGAAAATCGGCGACAGTCTCTCAGATTCAGCGAAAAAATCACTGTATCTCATTCAATATAGCATCACTGAAAAAATTCAAGGGTGTGCTATATCGAATTCCGTAAATGTTCATTGAATCTCAGAGCCTCTCACTGACTCAAATTTAGAGTGTTCTGCCACAATCAAAGTACGAAATTCAGCCTTTCTATGAAACCGTTTTGTTCAAAGGTTATAAAAGGCCGTATCAAAGGTCGTGAGACGGATCAACACCACGTGTTAATTTGAAACAAACGCTTTCATGTAGCCCACGCAGTGTGCTACAAGCCGGAGATAAAAGATTACCGGACCAGTTTCCACGTAAGCTACAAGTTGAAAGGCAACTTTTTCGACGCGAGCTCAGCTCTTGGTATGTATTTTGCTCCAAGATAAAGAAAGGGAGAGCATTTGGCCATTCGGGGCTTTGACGCAACAAGCAGCCGAATCTCGTGTTTAAACAGTGCTACTCCCAAACTTGATGGAAGTAAACAGGGGCAGAGAACAGTAAAGTGGGGAGGCGCGGGGAAGGGCAAGCTCTTTCTTCCCCCCCCCAGGATGTGACCGGATCCAACCAAAAACATCAACAAGGATATGATGATCGACTTCGCTGCTAGACTTTTCTAAGTCATTACAACATGCATCTCTTCAGAGACAAAGCAATCTCAGTTTTCCAAACATTGTCTACGGCTCATGCGTGCTGTATCCCTCGGACCTGGTCGGACTAATTGTTCATGGTACACCTCTAATACTGAGCTAAACCATTTGAATGAGTTCATATGGGTAACTTTTCGTTATTTCGGTGACCGGAAAGGACAACAGCCTTCGAGGAGATGGAGCTGCTTGCCCGGAGACGCACAAGTTTCCGCCGAAGAGGTCACATTATTTTCTCCTTTTACTTTATGGGCGCTCTCTCCTCTTTGAAATCTCGAAGTCAATCCACAGAAAAACAACAACAAAACTGCAGTAAAACTCCGACTATGAATACCAACGAGAGGAATAAAAAAAAGGAAAGAAAATGTGCGCGAAAAGACGGGAGGGAGAATATCTTTGGGGGCGAAGAATTAAAAGCTGATGAGCGGACTGCTTTCAAAGAAAGGCGGATGCAATGGATTCGTGTTGTCTAATCGATTGCCATCAAAGCTACGACATCTAATATATTTGGTAACATCTACAAGTGAAATTCGGCAGCTTCCGTTTCAAAGTTGGAACTCGATTTGTCCGCAACTTTGACGCTGAGTTGATGGTTGATGACCCACTAAGACAGCTGTCCTTAATCACACCGAGTTTAATGGAAGAAAAAGTTTTACCGATATCACACGAAATAACCTGAAAACTTTTTCTTTCTTCCCGAAATTTCCCAGACTCGTTATATAGGGTTTTGTTACCGGTACTGCGACTAAGAACGAAAATATTTCGCTTTTATTTTGCTCGATCGATTTTTAACACCAAAAAGCTAGTCTAAAGTCTAAATAAAAACGATCAGATTTCTTCGCTCTTTGCTTTCTTTGCATTTCAAAGCATTTTAATACACTTGTAAAAGCACATAGAAAGAAATATCTTTAAAAAATGTTCTAAAACCCAGTGCCTTGCATGTATTTGTGAGATTCCAACATGGCTCAAGGAGAATAGCCCATCTGAGAACTATTCCTTGTCTTGCTATATGTATGTTTTAGAAAACGAACAAAAACCGATTCGCGCACGTAAGTATCTGCAAAGGTTAGTTACCGAGAGCAGTGGTCTAGTGGTCATCACTGCTGTTGTTCATTCGGGAGGTCCCGGGTTCGATCCCGGCGGCCGGCCACCTTGGGGAGGTTTACTGTGTTTCCCTCCCCACCTCCAGGTGAATACCGGGTTGGTGCCACTACAAGTCGGCCACAGCCGCATACCTTCCTCCCTTCCTCACTTTACAGTTCACTTACAGTTCACCTCACAGTTCACCCTCACAGAACTCGCTAATGACCTTAGCCGTAGCAGCGAGTATAAATAACCAAAAAAAAAGGTTAGTTAAATCTAAATTTCTATACGGAATTCAGTTTTCCGGAATAAACGTGATGCACTGCCGAATTTTCACTTCAGCTAATCACCAAATCAGTCGAGCATAGTCAATAACGATGGCGGGAGGGGACAGATAGCACCCTCTATCTGATCTACCTGTAATAATAACGAGTATTGGATGTGTAATTTAGTGCAGGCGCCATCACAGAGGCGGCACCTAGCAGCAGGCGATGCCCTGCAATAGCAGGCTCGCTAGTCGCTTTGTTGGCGGTGAATATTAAAAGTAGCTCTTCCATCTTGACATCGCCAAGTAGGTCGCTTCAATTTCCAGGGATCGGAACGGAAGACGCCCCCCCCCCCGGCACTTCGCTACTTGTGCCACTGTCTGTGCAGCGTTCCTGAATTGGTGTCACTGCGATTCAAACGCTTAGAAATACAATCGCTTTGCTGGCGCCACACGCGCCGTGGATTCAAAATGACTAAGCGCCTCTTGACCTCGTTATAATCTTTAACGATAAGGCTTTGAATCCAGTTTAGAGTGTATGTTGGAGACAAACCGCTACATAGTAAAAACGTAAGACCTATTTTAGAGGGGTTATCTATTTCCCAATGAGTGTGGAAATAAAACAGAGCACGTATTTCGAGTATTTTTCGAGGATGTTTAGCCATAAATTCGATCCGGCGAGAGCTTTCCATTGATGTGGCTGAACATCTTGAAAAATCACCAATATTTGTTCTACCCGCATTTTAACATCAAAAACTGGTACGAACTCCTCGAAATGGGTGGTTCCTTTTAAGTAAGTACGCTAAAACAAGGCCTATTAATATAGAAAATGTACTGGGCGCTGTATAGAATATATAGGGGGGGACTCGTGGAAGGGGTCAAGAATATTGAGTTGAGACTTAAACCCCCTCCAACGGTGGGGCTCGTCCGAATCGTATGCACATGCACATACCAGTTGGCTCTAAGCTTTTAGGGAGGTCTCTTGGCACGTGAATTATTTTCTCCTGGACAGAGAGAGACGCAGACACACACATCATCCATAAATTCGGTAAAAATGTCACGAAGGAGAGGGAGATTGAACTCGCTATCTCTTTCCAGCCTCATATGGCACGCAACACTTAATACCCATAAAAGACAACTTAAACGTAATTTATGGGCGTCCCCCAAAATTTTGTTTATGTCATTTCCACGGAACTGCTACCCTTAGCAGTAAGGTCGCTCGCTATATTCATAAAGTAAGGGAACTCTTTGCCGTTGCTACTTCTATGGGAGGTATTCCATTAATTATTTGTAAGTCGATTCACCGCATGGAAAAGATGTGATTAAGCAGTCGAATAAAATGGGGGCAACGAACCAAATAAAACAGAGCAATACGTTTTTTAAAACTATTTTATATCACACGAAAGCATTGTATTTAGGGCTAAATACGGTCGACTTCATCATATAACTTCATTGTTACAATACGGCTTTAAAGAACTTTGTTGAACCACTAGAAGTAGTTTACATCACAATCAAACGAATATGAATGTTAGAAAAGTCTTTTGGCAATCTAGATCAGTACCGATTTTTTAAAGTATGATGCCTGTATTAGAGATCTACTAAAAAGCCACCGTGTGGTTCTTTGTGAGAACACTAAATATCCGGAAAAGGTTGAAGGGTGAATTAAAAAAAACTTCCTTTCGAGTGGCTTAAGTCTGTCTGAGCAGCAAATACCCTAGCGGGACGTAATTAGCGAAATTTCCAATTGGCCCAGCCGAATTTTCCCGGAGGAATGTTCGATCTAAAGGAGTACGGAGCAGGCTGGACTCACTCCCAACGACTCCACGGATCTTAGGAAAGAAGCCATTGGCAATTGAGGTTCAATCAATGGGAAGGAGAGAGAGAGAAAGAGGCGGGCCATTGGCGGCCCTTTTGATGCCGAATTCCCGAAACCAGAGATAAAATATTTGTCTAAAGAGACTCTCAAGCAAGTCCAGTTCGCTGCCTAAAGTTCATTCAATTAAGCGAGCGTTATTCCCTATAAAGATAATCATTGCTTTAAAGTCAATCCATCGACTGTAAGACCTGCTGCCGCTTCGCTGGTGACAAATAATGGAACAAAACACGCGTGTTCAAAAACATGTTCGCACAATGAATTTAAACTCGATAATAACAATAGGTTCAATCTAAACAAACTTAAAATAACCTAAGTTAAAATAGACGAATGAAACCTATACCCAAAACCTATTTTCACAAATACACGTGCCGTGGAAATAATCACCTAAAATTGTGGAGTACTGCTTTGACGAGCGGTCCCTCAGCTGGTCGACAGCACGCTTAAGTTAGGCTTTGTTTCGACGCCATCATCGTCGTTTCAATATCACGGTGTGATGGACGTATGAGCCTTGATTGCGGCCCGTCCAATACACAAACGGAGGTAGGCAACCCTCTTCACACGTGTGCGCTCTGGTTGCCTATCTCTACAGCACGTGACTCACAAACTGCGCGAGATGGGGTTTTGTCTGAAAAATTAGTACGTTCAGTGAGTAACTTTTGATGCTCGCCACGGCACGGTAAGTTACGTCAATAAACACGCTATATTCACTTCTGTACGGTGTTATGATAGTTTTGATGAACTCTATCATTCATTCAGCAATCACTTGCGACATTCTTTTTCACTTTAAGCTGGTATTTCACTGTTTGAATTTAATTAAATAGGTTTAATAAATTTGGAGAAAATACGGCTTTAAATATGAATTTTTAAAAGAAATTTTTTTGAAGAATTTTTACAAGTTTAATACTTAAACGCTTTAGACGTGCTATACTTGTAATTTACTGTAATTGTTTAATTAAAACCAAATAGAAGTTATGAAACAATTTTGGAATATTTTTAGCAGAATATTTTTGGTTTTTATAAGATTTCAGAACCATTAGGGATCTGTCCAGGTTTGAGCTCCATGTATAATATATATACCGTAATTAGCATGAGGAAAGCTCCCTCCTGAATTCAAAGCGTTTTTTCTCCTCTTTGGCCCCAAAATTAACCGCGACCAGAATAAGAAATCAATCAGCGATTTTCAATCACGTTCTTTTTAGAGGGATTCAGATGCGAGACAAGAGAGAGAGAGAGAGAGAGCAGCGGGTTGAACGCCCGTCGAGAGTGGAAAGCGCACAGGAGAGCGACTTAAAGGAAACTAATTATTTGCCCAACTAACAAACTTGCGACTAAAAATGCAAATTGATCAACTAATTTTAACAAGTAGCGAGATGGTCTTGCCAGTTTTACACGGCTTTAAAACAACGGCTGTTGAAAGCGCTGATGGGCCGCGTTGGCTTTCTCTGTGGCGATATGCAAATCTTCATCACAGCGACAGCTGAAATATCGCTGTTGCGATGTTTCGCTAGTAATTTGATAGCGCGCTATCCGGACCCATTTCTCGCCTATTCAGTCGGCAAAAACTGATTACGGGAAATATACATGAATGTCATGAACAATTTATATTGTTTTGGACGAATACGAGAGAGAAACCACGCTTACTCCAATAACGCCCGACGTAATTTTTTTTCTGGTTCTATAAAAATGATTCTGGTCTGCGGCATCGAAGGACAAAAGGTTGAACGAGGAGGAAAATCTGTAAACTTGAGTGTAGCAAAGCAACCTTGAAAATTTAGAGTATGGAGTCGAGAATGATGACCATAATATTTGATCGCGCTCGGCTCAAGTTTGTCTAATAATAGGCTGGTTACCCGGCCAAATATAGATCGAGCAGATTAATGGAGCCATTAGCTTAGATTGAAGTGAACGAAAAATTGGTTCGGTTTTCTTAGTGACCTTTCGAGAGGGCGGCGACTCCGCGGGACTCGCGTGCAGCTCCGATTTCCTCGACGAGAGTCATTTTTAATTCATGCAATCGCGTCGATTCAATCCCATCGAGTCAAGAAGGCGAGGGGCTTCCAAAAACAAATCTTGACTTCCGCTCGTTACAAATGAGGAACTCAAATCCACTATATTAGTGTTTCAAAAAAATAGCTGCTGGTCTGAAAGCATTCACGTGCTACTTTTGTTACCATCAAATAAATTCATTTTCGAGTACACCGCAGATATTTTTTGACAATCATTATTTGTTGGTATGATTTGGTTTGAAATTCAATGTACTGAAGTACTGCTAGGCTGGAATGAGTACATCACGTGGACTCGGAAAATCTCTTAAAGAAGAAGTTTGGAATTTCAAACAAGGTTTAGGCGTACTTATAGTCAAGTGATACAAAAAAGAAGGATGTAAAGTGAACGAGATTCGATACGAAATGAAAGACGTTTCCATTCTTTCTCTGTGAGGCGACACGTGTGATATTGGCGAATGTCGTGGGCGGGGCGAACCCTAAAAGCATTCAAAATAGGAAGATATCTCTGGTATATCTTTTGATAGTTTTTCTCTTCTTTCAAGTATCACAGAACCTTTAAAGCCCAATATTTTTTGAGTCGCATTACGCTCTGATTTACGACGAAAAGTGCAACTAGATGGAAAATTTCGCCCTTGAAATTCACCGTGTAAAACATCCGCCAACAAAAACGTATCAGTTTCAGTAAATACACGTGGGATAAGGTAAGGTAGTTAAATGTAGGGCAGGATGCGTGTTCATCGGCGAACTTCCGTGTCAGCTGATGGCGCGCTTCTTCAAAAGCTCAAACACTCGTTTTCATCGACTATTTTTAGTCGGTTGCAATTGAAAGCACCGAATATTGAGCTGCTTGGATGCCCGCATATGCAACGAATACGAAAATATGAGAGATTACTTTTCCCCCTATTCCGGTATTTCGCGTTTTATTATTTGCTTATTTGTTTAGAGAACTACAGGTGTAATCCTTGAATAATTGTCCGCTCTATTCGTCATTTTAAAACATCATATTTTCTCTTGTGACCTATGTTTCGTTCAAATGCCAA
>Ga0058701_10001001_pt1 | contig 19425 bp, 12 predicted proteins | sample AgamicOrMae_FD_97039 | JGI IMG/M metagenome (GOLD analysis project Ga0058701, IMG submission 97039) | Agave microbial communities from Guanajuato, Mexico - Or.Ma.e | ecosystem: Host-associated > Plants > Phyllosphere > Phylloplane/Leaf | place: Guanajuato, Mexico | collected 2012-06-04
ATCAGAGTCCCCGTAACCTCATTTAGGTTAACCAAACGGCTTGAGAATAATCACCGAGAAGGACACGGTTTTAAAAAAGCCGTTCGTGAATGGTCGTTACATTTTACACCCAAAAAGTACCCCACAGAATATGGCGCAAAAGACTACCCACGTTCTCTCAGCGGGTTTGGAAGTTTTCGAAGAAAAACTCCTGTAGACAGGCATGAAGAGAGACACTTTACTTCAACGGGGGGAAAAGTAAATAACTCAATAATAAAAGTGCACCGGGCAGTCTCGAGCGACGAATTTGACAACAAAAGGATTTGGACAATATTGACAGATTTTTATCTATCTTTAGGCGAGGAGGTTATCTCTCCACCCGATAAAAATAACCGCTATTCCCATATCGGAAACCCAACCTCGGTACCCAAAACATAAACTATCAGGTTATCTCCCATCGTTATTGAGTTAGACGTGGTTAAATTTGACCTAGTCGCGAAATCATGCAAGCCTTCGCATCGGCTGGCTCAACGGCCTCTCCGCTGTGGTGATGCCACTTACCCACCCAAAGCCAGCCCCCATCAAATTAACGTTGGCCCACAACTTCATTAACAGCATTTCCTCGTGAATGTCATATCAGCCCCGCAACGGCATAGGCAATCGCGGCAAATGTGCGTCATGAAACAGCGGACAGAATTTTTCATACTCCTTCTCACCCCACCTGCCGGCTTACTTTTAAAAGGTTAAGCACAGGAAAAGTTCCATTTTCTACCTTATTAGTTCAGTCTTTCGTAGCTAAGCCTCGAGTTATCATTCACAAACACGGCTATTAATTTTCCTCTTGAGAGTTTAACCAGCAAATTATTTCAGTATTTTTTTTAAAAAGGGATGTGATCTTTTTTAGAGATTTGACTTGGTTATTCATCCCGAAACAAAAGCGAAGACCCGTAGGTTCAAAGCCCTTCTATAAATTAGCCAGAGTAATTTTGATCCGGATTCAGTGCGTCAATGTTTGTCTTCAATCCAGCGAGCTACTGCTATCAGTTCGAAAAGCATTGAATCCGACCAATGAAAACACACGATAAAACGCAAGAAACCTGCTCTCTTCCATTCATTCATTACTCAGGCGAAGATTTACTCCCATCCTGAGGATATCGATTTTCATATAATTCACCTTAAAAAATGATTTTGTAAAATGAGGTATCCTCATGTTCTATTTCAACATAACGACCTTTTTTTCCTTACCACCGTGTGTGCTGCTTGCGCTTTCAAAGTAAACCGAACGAATAACTCCCCATAAGTGATTCGTGCTTAAATAGTAGAAAATATTCCCCATAAATATTTTGTTGATGCTCCTCTCGCGATTTCTCCGCCTCCAATTGAGAGATCGAAAAATGGCGAGATACTCGAACGCAATTAGAGCCGAAAGGCGGCCAACACAATCACCCGCCAATTAGCTCCCACGCAGAGCATCGAGATTTTCGTGGGATGTATCGCCGGCCAACTTTTACCCAAATACTTAATAATGCCTTAAGGGAAAGTTTGGGAGTAAATAACGTTATTAAAGGAGAACTTCTGAGGGGGTCATCGCCTCAACATCGTCACCGCGCTATACTGGAATAATTACCCGATATTTGCACTCGTTCCGAACAAGAAAAATGAGTTTTGTCCCGCTGTTGAAACAGCTTACCATGTGCACATCGCGAAGCACAATTATTGCTCTGATCCCCGGAACTCACATGACCTTTGCAAAATGAGGGTCACTGACTTTTGACCTCGATTGTTCCCATCAAATTACCGTATTTGATTACAATCGAAGCACTTCGTTATTACATGGGAACATCAACAAGAGGCAGAGAAAATTTCATTACGCTGCACGATAAATGCATTTGGAAACTCGAGATGCCTAAAATGTTGGGGACACTTTTTGTTTTGAAGGCTATAGACTTTCCACGTGATATACACACATAAAGCCTCGTGAAAGTTACGAATAGATTGAATGCTTTGTACCCCTTTGCGTTCCGCACCGCTTGGCGACAGAATGCAGAACACAATATGTGGGAAATTCCATCATTCAAATTTACAGCGACAATGGCAAGGTTAATATAGGAAACGTGACATGCAAAAATGACTAAAAGGGGCGATGGATCATACTACAAGCGGGAGCTTTTGGCATAATGATGTTAGCGTTCTGATTTTATCATCCGCACCTTGGCGGTTAAGATCTTTGACTTACGATCAATGCATTACATAAGAATGCGGCCGATCTCAGATTTCTCACGGTCTTCGACAAAGATTACTACGTGACAGGAGCGGCGTGACTAGAACCGAAGTTACGTTGATTAGACACGGATTCTGAATACGTGATTTGGCGACGTTGACATGGCTTGACATCGCCAACCAAGTTGATATTGGAGACCCTCTCCTGTCCTGTGAGATAGTTACGGAAGTGGTGTACTTTTGACCGCGTCCAGCAGAAGTTACTTTGACCGACAAGCAACAGCGATGCCGTCAACAGTGTTGAAGGGGAGTGCTTCCCGAGCAACATGACAACGAAATCTGACACGAGTAGAGACAACTTTTAAAACTACTGTCCTACATGGAACGACACAAAATGAACTCAACTTGTGCGTAGGAGTCGCACGCTATCGTTTAGGCAGTTTAATAATCGAAAATTTTCCACGCCAATGAGGATATTGTTCAAGATATCGTAAAACTGATATTGAAAGTTCGACTTGAAACTAGAAATTATCATGAAAAAAAATAAACCATGAGAGAAGGGCGGCCCTTCTCTCATGAATAAACCGAGTAAGGAGAAATTTGCTCACATTGTATTGAATAACTTACCCAAAAAAGTATGCTTTTTTTGACACTTCGTTGAAACTATTAGGTTCTTTCTCTTGGGTTGAGCGCTTAAGGACTAATTTGTAAGATTAATTACACAGTCCGTTTTTTTTTGTTTGTTTGTTTGAGACCTTGCGTTTAAAGCTCAAATCATTTAGATTTTGCTATATGTCCCGAAATATCTGATTCAGTTTTTTTATCATCACAGCAGACAAAAAGAGTCGGATTTGATTGCCTCGCTGTAATTCATTTCGAGACAAAGGCTTGGGTGCGTCAATCAAGAGCGATTGACAGGGCTAAGGACGTGATGCAGAGGTGCGGAGAGGGGAAGGGGGCAATGTGCCTGACCACAAACCCAGTGTAATCAAACTATGTTTTGCGACGTCAACGTGACAGATTTGTGTATCCAGGTGGCGGTGGACCTTCAGGTGGGCTGATCACGAAGCCCCCCCCCAAATACCCCCTCTCGTACCTTTGATCAGCCAGCAAAAAGCCTAACATAAGCCGATTGACCAATCGCCAAAGGCTTTGTCCGAAAATTCGCGATTCCTACAACTCAATTGTGACTCATAAACAGATCTCATTCGGGAAATTCCCTCATACGAGCGGACTAATCATACTCCAAACAACAACGAATTATTAATCCATAATTTTTTTCATTTCAATCAACGCAACAACCCTACCAGCTAAAATTTCAAATCATCGTCAATAAACGCCATCCTATCAAAAGTTAAGGCCAGAGAATCACACGGCAACCACCTCCGTTAATGACGTAACAGGTATTCAGGCAGTGACTAGGAAGACCACAAAACGAAGCATTGACGAGAAAAACCTATTCGTAAATATTCGCGGAATCCCATTCGGAGATCGATCAAACGAATAACATTAGCAATTAGCGCTGGTTCCCCGACTTGAATGCAGAGCAAAACTTGGCGCGGTGGCGTTAATTTCCTGACGAACGAGATTCAGTTACCAGCAGCTGCTGACTGCATCCTTGGCGGCGTGCCCTCCAAGCAAAGTAAAGAGAAGGATGGAGAGACGTGTGGCGCAGCCGTGCAAAAAGGACACACTTCTGAATTCGTCCAGCTAGCCTACATTCTCAAGAGAAAGTCCTCCTTTGGGAGGCGGGCGGAGGGGGGGCAGGGGCAGGGGCACGCATGCCGTAACGACGCCCCTCTTGGATTCGCATTCGCTCTCTGGGGTTTTACCCAATTGGATTTTCGCTGGCGACTGGCGCAGCGAACAAGAGACCCACTCCGTTCAGGAGTTCATACATGACACGGGCACAACTGCTATTTTTTTATAACCTTTCAGAGGTAAATGAGCTCCTCACATCAATCAAAGCGCCGTTTCAACTTGTCATTTTCATACGGAACGTTCTCCAGAAATGATTTCCCTTTGAACAATTAACGAATTCTTCATTGCCTGGCGGAAGCTTTTTTTTTGTTATTACTTCTACGTTTTCATTAATAGCGAGTCGAAAACTGGAATTTCTCATCTGTTCTAGTTCTGTCCACAACGACCCTCGGAAGATGATCGACTTATGAACGCAAATAGACTATGTTGGAAAGCTATCATAAACGCCAAATTTCAAATCCGCCAACGCCGCTACCAACCTAACCTAACCTTGGACTTTGGCGGTTATGATTATTGGCGCTTATGGATACTGGTGGGTACGGCGTTGGCGGTTTTGAAATTTCGCGTTTGTGGGTGCCACCCGGCTATGTTAAGCTAGTTTCGTTTTCTCTCAAGTCTATCTAGGTTAGGTTTCGTACTTTGTGCATCGGTCCTCAGCTCAAAGAAAAGTGAAGCGCAATCAAAATCTTCAACCTTTAAATTTACATATTAGTATTCTTGACCTATGTGTAAATTCCGACAATATCAACATATGCATTTCCTCGCCGGTTCGTTACTTTAAGCCTTCAAGCATTTATTTAAAAAATGGTGTCGAGAGAGGCAACCCATGGGAATGAATTTCCCGACCTTGGCCTCTCGTTTGGGACAAATACTCCGAAAAAATGGATGCATGTGTAATCCTCTCGAAGGAGAGCGCGCTCCGCCTCGCAGCCGGCTCCCTTCTTTAGGGCTTGTCTTTTATGGCATGATGCATCCTCTCGAGGTCAGGATTCCCGCACAAATGACAGAAGCCCGCCATCTTGTATTCCATTTAGCGTCGTCTATGCTTCGTGAGCGTTCCATGCGTGGTCGGGAGTACGCGCGAGGGAAGCACACGGTTGCTCCAAAACCGCAAGTCAGCGCGCTGTGATTAACTACATTCCTTCTGCGAGTGTCTTGCCTTATCTTCGGATGCCATCATGGACATGCCGAATGCCCATTAGATTCACAGCCAGATATCCTAATACCCTCACGGCAAAGTCAAATAGGGCAATGGGGGCCCGCAGTAAGAACAAAACACGTGTTTTAGGGAATTCTATACCTGTTTTGGATGTGAAACTGAAACGGGAGTAGTACGTATTTTGGATATTTTTCAAGATAGGCCTATGTTCAGCCATATCATTCGAAAGGTCTCGGCGAGAGCTTTCCATTAGTGGGGCTGATCAACGGTCTATCGTGAAAAATATCCAAAATACGTACCCCCGTTTTAGTTTCACTCTTAAAACAGGTAAAGAACTCCCTAAAACAGGTGTTTCTTTTTGTGCGAAGGCAAATCTAGGTTAGGATAATGTTTTAGGTTAACCGATTGTTTAGGTTGAGAGGTTTTCAGTAATATTAAATAGGTTCCGTCTACTACACCTTGTGTTCCAACTTGCGTCTCCAACCCAATGCAAGGCACTTGGGAACAGGCGAAAACACTTATCTTTTTGAGTTTTGTTTCCCGTTTCGGATTTATTCGCTCGGGCGAGAAAATATCGCCCCGTTTTTCGATTTGGCGTTATTCCAGGAGCGAGAGAGAGAGGAACAGTTCGATATTGAGCAGCTGTTCTTTTCTATATTTCATCCTTTTTCTCCAGTCGCCGATAGTACCCTCCTCTCTAAATTAATCCCAACAATCCTTACAATAGGCGGCCCCGTTTCGTGCCTTTCACGTCCTTAATTCAACACATGCACTTCAGGTGACGCTGAGAGCTGTACTTCCCGTGGAAACCCGAACACCTCATATCACCTCGGATATATCACAGTGCAAAAAAAAAACATCGTTATGTTTAACTTGTCAGACACAAAACTGAAAACACATAACAGATTTACTTGGAATGATTTTAACACGTGAATATCACATATCTTAAACGCGAATATCACGCATCTTTTTATCAGTTTTATAAACAGGCTAGTCAATATCTGTATCTAAAACTAAATCTCATATCTTTCACTTGATATGGCTTTAGATTCGCTTGGTTCAAAATAGTAAATCAAATTTCATGTACTCAAAATACGAATGGTTAAATATTTTTTAAGAAGGATATATTGATTGTTAGGAACACGAGTAGAAGCACGATCAATTTTATTAAGTTTGATTATTCTGACGTAACAAGGCTCAGCTGCTTCTAGAATGATTGACATTAGCCTAAACCTAATTCCATTAAGCCAAGTATTTCCGTGTCCCTGAATGCCGACTCCAGCAGCGGGCGGAGAAGTGCTATTTTCCGCGAGACTTGCCTTGCCATTTCTCACAGTTCCAATTTTCTGAGCGATTTCTTATTGGCTATTGTTGAGCTAAGTGGAGCACAGAGACAATCGCACCAGCGCGGCGTCAGCCTCTCGTTCCTAGCCTCTCGCTGCTTGCAGCAGACTGTCACGACCAACACCCGGCCGGCCATAAGCGAGCTGAGGGAACAGTCCCGCCAAAGCAACATGTTCCATACGTACACTTTAAATTTGAATCAGTGACAGTCTCAGAGAATCAGTCAACATTTACTGAATTTCGGTCAATATAGCGCATTACTGAAAACATTCATTGGTTCGATATTGACGAAAATTCAGTGAATTTTCACTAATTCTCTGATACTCTTACTGATTCAAATTTAGAGTACAGTCGCCCTGAGGAGGCCGCGAGGTGGGGCTACGTTTGGAACACAATAGCTTGAAAATGCGACTTCGGAACTTAAAAATAAATGTCAGTTCCAACAACTTCGTTAAGGAAAAAATGTTCCAGAATCCTGAAATAACTTCGTTTTGGGCGGGGAGAAGGAGTTGTTTAAAAGTCTTGCAATTACAATAAGCTATCGAACGGAGACTGATTTCCTCCCATCCCTAATTGATGAGGTTCTCGTAGATTGTGGGTCGCGGCGAACTCTATAATCCGGAGGAAGAGAAAGAGGGGGAGACAAAAATCGATTAAACGAGTAATCGAAAACTTCCTAGTCGCTTTACGGTACGTTTCTAGCTAATTTCGAGATTTTTGGACCACATCTTTTGCTGAACACTCGGAATTCCCGCTTAAAATTGAATGCTTAACCGGACCGACAGGAAACCCCGGGAAAGTTAGTGAATAAAGCAAGCCTGATGCCGGTACATGTGTGTAAAACTTCTTGGCTAATAAGAGGCCTTCCTACAAAAACTTTTGTAGTAAAGTGTAGCAGTTAGCGAAAGGGGGCGTAAGTGTACACTTGGATATAAACAGACGTAATGACAGGTACATCCTACTAGAGAGGCGCTGACACATACTTCGATGTTGCTGCATGGCTTACAATGTTCTTTTCGTTGGGGAGACCGAACTCAATACAGAAGCAACGTTATCGCAACGAAGTCAGATATGATATCATACGGAAGTTACGACCTTTTCATAGTCTAGGGCGGCAATATTCTTTCAGGTTTCGGAGAGCATCACTACATCTTTTAAGACATACTGCACTGAGTCTCGCCGAGAGCAACGTTGAAGAAAACATTGTCCTACGAGGAGTATTTTCTTCATAGGTGATACCTAACCAGAGGCTAGTTTTGGTATAATGCTATGTTTTAGGTCATTACGTTAGGTTGTGGAGTATTACGTTAAAGGAGGGCTTGGTTAAGCTAGAGGCCGGAATATAAGAGAGAGGAAAAAAACATGGGCGCCGCCATCTTGTCTCCGAACTTTCTCCATAAGCTACAATGCATTTGACGGTCCCATAAGAAACAAAATGGCTGCCCAATGCCCCCTCTCTAGTATATACAAGCATCTAGGTTAAGCTAAGGTTAGATCATGTGTAAGGCCTGTATCGGGTTACGTTTAGCTAGGTTATGCTACGTGTTTTGCTAGGTTATTTTAGGTTAGATTCAGATTTTAGAAAAGAACAACCCTGTGTTAAATCCCGGGATTTGAACAGATCCAATGCCCCAGCAAAAAGCATAGTGAACGAACAAACGGGTTGTAGAAACGGTTCCCCAGTCACTACTGTCAATTCCGATGCATAAAGTTATACACGAAAAATACGCTATTTTGCACTACAACGGGTACGTATTATACTTTACGGAGGAAACCGTGAATAAGGCATCATGTAAAGTTAACTTACGTTGACCTTTCCAAGCTGTCTGCTCACATAACCGCAGAGTTGAGAGTCGCAGCGGGGGAGGGGGCGAAAGGACGGCGACACATGTGGCAATCTAATTCAGCCTCACCTGCAACAAATATATGAGTTTTAGATTGGCGGGATTGACATCTTGATAGATGCCAAAACGAGCAGCCGCAAAGCAGTTTCAATCTGCCGGTGCGCTACGCCAAAGTATCGGAAAATAACGAGAAATCTTAAGGCCTACTTCATAATCCGCACCTCGACTTGTAAACCTAGAATTTTCCACCTCTGTGATAAGAAATCTTTCTTACGTAATGAAAATTTCGACCAGAATCACTTACAAATAATCACCTGAATTATGTTAACAGAGTTGGGTGTCTTATGACTCGCTATCGCTCCAATCGCCGATCGCCAAGATAGCGATAGTGACAGCCGCCGAGAAGCGTTTTCATGTTCGGCAACCGCTTAGTAGAGCGGATCATCAGGGGAGTGGGGCACACTGCACTTAATCCAACATGCGCGGTTGAATGACAAACTTCATAATGTAATTAAAGGTTATATCTGTGGTGGTAGCATTTTCTGCCCTTCTTCTGATTAAGCTCAACCTTTAATCACATTTTTAAAACTAACGAAGTTGATCAAGTGGAATAGAATATAGATGTGTAGATGGGATCGAACGTCAGGAATTGATCGATCAACGTGTTTTTCGATAGCGTACTACAACGGAACTAACTATTCACGGAGAGAGCCACAAATATTGTCAAAGTTTCGAGAGCGTGTGCTCTCGACTTTTTTGCTCTCTTTCTGCGGCTTCAAACGGGAAAACAAAGAAATAACAATGCAAGGGAACGACTTCTGTTGAGACGTTACTACGAAAACATGGAGGTACTCCTGCACTTCTTGGAGAGGATGTCAATACTTCAGAACTACAAGCTGAAGAAAGTTCATTGAAAATATTTAGACAGGATCCGTGAAAAAATGTAACCGTAGCCTCCCCGAGAATACATCGCGTGAGGTTTGGAAACTCTCTGGAATATTGCTGCGTTCCTCCCCACAAAAAATCACCCTGTAAACCTGTCTTTATTGATACATTTAATCCAAAAATCTACGTCCACGATGAAGAAATCATTTTTAAAGTTTGTTTGGACCTGAAGGAGGGAGCGCCTGACAAGTCTAGCATAGGCAACAAGCGTGGCACGCGTGTCCTCTGGTTGCCTATACTCACCTTCACAGGGGCTCCACCGAAACGTTTATTATTAGCGTCGCATAGATTCAATAGATTCATTGCCACACTAATAATTTTATTTGAAGCATTTTATCTCTCTCGTGGAGTATTATTTTAAAAGACGACAGGATTGACAGCAGTGCGAAGAACTCGCTAGATCATTCATTATGTAATGAGAGATTGAACTTATCTTTTCCAGGCATGAATACGGTTTCATTATATGTGTTACTTGCGTCCAAAATTTTAGAGCGAGTTAGGAAGAAATTCCATCCCCCTACCCTATCTCGACTTCGCATTACATAGTCTCACAACATCAAACATGTATGCAGATTCGAGAATAATCTACTCTGGTTTTCGAGGCTAAGATATCGCGGCTGGCGCCATCGCAGCCATTGAAACAGCACAGAACATAAATTGCTTGAGACAAAGAGTCTAGAAGCAACGACTTACAGTCTTGAATGCAAATCCTATTGTACATTGACGACACGAGTGAGCAGGCTTTGTAAACAGCTTTGTGAACTTTCCTACAGGGGATGACATACACGAGTAAACAATTCGTCCGCCGAGCGTCCCTTCCGCTTCGAGGGGAAAACAAAGTTCCTTAATCTTTTGAAAATGGAGTGTCGTGCCGATAAACATGTGTGAGAGAAAAGATCTGGGTCTGAGCAGCCTCACAAACCGAAATTAACCTTAATACGGCGAATGCAATGTCATTAAGTTGAAATCCTCCACGTAAGTCTTACCTCAAGTCACCGAGTGAAAAAGGATCGACGCAGAATACACCTAACTTAACATAGGTTAGCCTTACGGTCACTGAGCCAAATGATGCTTACTTCTAGGAGACTGACGGTCTAGAAAAGATAAAGAAAATTGAAGTGCCTTATGCGTTCCGACAACGGTTTAATAAGCTTGTCGATTAGGGGATCAACACATGAGCTCGAGTATGAAACGTTGATAACTTAAGGTCAAATTCAACCTGAGCCGGATAGGTAATTCTATCTTGAAAAATCCAATTGGGTTTTGAGCCAAAGAAACTATTCATGGATTTATTTGGACGGCTAAACCCTGTTCCCTGATTGTACTTGGCATCCAAGAAGTACTGCAAATTTATGTTAAGTTAATCGTTAGTCGTTCCCGCTCAAACTGTTGCTGTCAGCTGCAATCGGCATTGTTAGTTCGGACAAATGACGCCAATTAACATTTCAGGCCACTTCGCGCCTTAGCATAAAATCGTTTTCTTTTTTCAGTCCCCTGTGAAAAGGTTGCTTGTTTACACAAGGACGGATCATAGAAACACCAAAGCCCGCTAAATTACAGGGATCACTGGAAATAATACGAAGGATTTCCTGCAAATTGAACCCAGTTTAACGCTACGCTTTTGTGGTTGATTGAACATATTCTTTATAATATTTACATACCTCAATTAGCCTTCACCTTAATTGTGCAGCCTTTTCAACCTCCACTTCCCTACCACGCGTATCATGTAACATGTAACCCCTTCCTTTAAGGGGTTACAATGGCAATTTAATCTGGATTACGCGATCGTTTTTTTGATGGCCCCGTGTATTCCAGTTGACAATTACTCCGCGTAATAGCTATACGGTCAATAACCAAAAAATTATCTGGACAATGGTCAATAATCACTAAGAAGTGAATTTAGCACTCTATGAAAGGGGAGGCACTGAAGCGAGGACCACGTGGTCACAAAATATTTTCCGCCACGACTGGCTGGGCTGGATGCTGTGCAGCCGGTGTGAAATTTGGGAACGCAAGCGGACAGAAGGAAACCACACACACATAACAGCGCCTCACATGATAGGTGATGTGTGAAGAGGGGAAGGATAATTTCCTCAGTGGGAACACAACGGGAGGAGCCGATGGGAAAAAACACGTGCTGCTCCCACGATCGGTAATATTCGGCCCGTTTGAATATACCAACGGCTCAGTGCTCGTTTTCGAATAACTTTCGTATCGGATAACTGCAGTCCGAGATCAATACTTGGTCGTAACTGTAGGAAAAGTAGTGTGTTTGGAGTTTGGTTTAAAATATTACCCAATCTCTCAAACAGGTTCATTCCTCAAGGTTTTTAGTAGAAAAAAAAAATAAATCCTGCCCGTTAAAAAGCAATGTTGGATGGCTCTATTAGAACTTTTAAACTGCGATACATTCTTAAAACAATTAAGGGTTTAATAAGGTTAGGTTAGGTAAGGTTAGGCAAGGTTAAGTTAGGTAAGGTTAAGTTAGGTAAGGTTAGGTTAGGGTGGGTCAGGTTGGGTTAATGTTAGGCAAGATAATTCTGTAAGCTCAATATAAGATTTCATCGTTACGACATTTATGATTAAAATGGTGTTTTAAATGCCGAGGAGACGAGCAGACCGATTTTTAATGCATTTTTTAAACCAAAGACCTCTTTGCTCTTATTTTCAGGCATGGGGACCCTGTTCATCGGAAATGCCTACCTACGGTAACATCTAAAAAGTTGACAGTATTTGTGTTTGGATTGCACAAACGCGCAGAAAAGCAGAGCAAACAAAGCAATTGGCAGTCGGAAAAAGCGACGCTGGAAAAGTGACAGCACTCATCAGTTTGCATAGGTAAGCGCCGCGCCGTCGAGTCTACAGGGAACGGAAAAGGAAGACGACATTCTACTTGAGCGTCGAGAGGCTTGGCAGGTCAAGCCAACCGACGAACGAGTATTGGCCTTCTTAAGCTAGCACTAGGATAACAGCAGCTGAGAGGAACATTGCTAATATCGCTACGCGCTCGAAATTTTAAACACGGAACTTTCTGATCCATCTTTCACAAAATTCCGTCGTCAAGTGAAGCGAGGAACAATGTATCTAACCTAAATTTGTTAGCCATGGATAAAATGACCTATGTTAGCCATGGATAAAATGACCTATAAGACTATAATAATACGTGTGCACACTAAATTTCAATCAGTGAGTATCTCTGAGATTCAGTGAAAATTCACAGAATTTCAGTCAGTAGAGCACAATCGAATTTCCCCGCGGTGCTATATTGAATAAAATTCAGAGAAATTTCACTGAATCTCAGACACCATTCACTGATTCAAATCTAAAGCGCAACTGAGACCATGTTTCTCTTTTCTGCGTCGCGGATCTTATTTACGAGATCTAACAAATAAACCCCTTCATGAATGGATCATTACTCGTTGACGGCATAATTTATTCAAGATCGAAAACATGCCAATCTTTCGAGAGGCTGTCCTCGTCTAACGCGGCTGAGGGCTGCCAATTAAAATGCTGCGCAAATTAGAATATAAGAATAAAGCTTAGAATACGAGAGGAAGAATCTTAGAGACGAATGCTTTTGCGGCATGAAGTGAGGCCGAGTGTCTAGTTTCCTTTAAATTTCTGGCAGAGTCCATGATGGAAAGGTCCTCCTTCAGTAAGTGGGTCGGTGACCATGATAACATTACGAGAGTAATGAGAACGCCAGTCTAGCAAAGCATTTCTCTGGCAATAGCCAATGAAATTAAAAAGCTATTACCGCCATGGTGGCTGGGCAGCTCTGAGCTGCACCCGGTGGACCAACCGCAACTATTATCGGACATCGATACGATGGACATCGGAGGACACCTTATCGATACTCCGATGCCCCTTCTCCCTCAAACCTCAGCCAGAAGCTGTGATACACATAATCCTGGACAAAGATCTACGCTTTTCTTTCTCGATACATACTCAAACTTATATCAATCACGACCGACTCTAATATATCCTAGCATTCCCTTACACTAACGGACAACCACCACCTTAGGTGACTAGCCACAGCTGAACATATCCAAAATAACCTAATCTATCCCATCATACCCAAACAATCCTGACCCAACGGTTCTCATTAAAAACGAAACACCTGATTTATTAAGTTCTATACCTGTTTTGGGTGTGAAATCAAAACGGGGGTAGTACACATTTTGGTTATTTTTCAAGATAGGCCTATGTTCAGCCATATCATTCAAAAGGTCTCGGCGAAAGCTTTCCATTGATGCGTCTGAACTTAGGAATACGTTGAAAATTACCAAAATACGTACCCTGTTTCTTTCACACCCAAAACAGGTATAGCATTCCCTAAAACGGGAGTACTGTTTTTACTGTGTAGTGTAGTAAGGTGGTGATGTTAAGTGGGGCTTGTTAGAGTAGGTTTTGGTAGAACGCGACTTGACCAAGTATCTGCCTTCAACGCCTCAGAAAAACAGAACTGTTCCGCATGGCGAAAAAGGATATTTGCATGCCTCTGGCTTGAGGTCGTTTAAGGCTCTAGTCAAGACCAGACTGTCACAACCGGTCAGCTATTAACAAGTCATAACTTCCAGATAGCCTTCCCGCTAAGCTACTTTTTCAACAAGTCAAATGGTCTGTGCTCCGCCTTCGTGCTGTCAACGCAAAGAAGCTATTCACCACAAAGAAACGTAAGGTCGCATGAACAAACATTTTTACCATGTAGGTAGGCTGGTCAACTCCAATGAAAACGTTACAAGCAAAAGCCTTTCGAATATTACCTTGCCGTTTATCAGGGGGTCGGGCATAATTAGTTATCAGGTCATACTTACATTCATTTAAATTTATTTAGTTAATAGCATTTATATTTATTTAGTAACATATTTCCATTTACTAAAGCTCTCTGATAAAGTAGAAGTTTGAATTCCTAGAACTTCGTTGCTCAACATCAAAAGAAGAAACTGTGCTATGTTCGCCTTTTCAGCGGTTTTAGGGAGCACTGAAGAAGCCCTGAAATAAAGGAGTCTTAGTGCAAATAATTACTTTTACTTTCGAGAGAAAATTCGGGTTTGGGGTGAAATTCGGCGCCAACGCAGCAAGCTGTCAGGAAACCCTATTATTTCAGGAGGGCTACCTTTTTCCTCCTTTAAGGTCTTTGAGTCAAAACTTGACCGCATGAATTGCTCCGATCCGAGCAAACTGCTGGCCGTAATTAAATTCCTGGCAAATGCCTCGAAAATACAAATTGCTTGCACGAGTTCCAAAAAGGTTAGCAAGAGTGTTACCTGCATGAAATGCGTGATAACCAGCCTGGACATGCGTGTAAATCTTAAGGGTGCTTGTATTTTTTGTCATCAAAAGGAACCAGCCATGCCCTACCAAGCCTGATGCCGCTTACTTATCAGAGGCAGACTGCTGAGATGTAAGCAACAACAGGCTCATGGAACGCTGGAGAGATCAGTTCACCGTGAGGATAATGCGGAGGGGATCAGGAGGGATTGGACGATGAAAGATTAAGTGTCGAGTGCTCGACTGCTCAGCTGGGCAAGACGACGAATGGAATAAAGGACTTGAAGCTTTACAATTTATAGGACAGAAGTAAGGGACTTTTAGGGCAACGTTAGCTGCGCGTAACAGGAAGTCTCCATCCAGGAAGTGTTGTAACATCACTCGAGGCTGGCGTCGCCCCTCTTTGCCCTTCCTTCCTTCCCTTCCTTCCCAACCCAGATCTTGCATGCTAGTCGAAACCCCGTGCTTCTCTGGTATGCCTATTTTCCGTCTGTGAACTTGTGTCTTTTGTGGTATGTTGTAGGCACAAATCCCACGGCAAAAGCTACTCAGCTTAGCTGAAAGCTGTAGCAACATAAACCAAAGCAAAGGTACAGTCGAGGGTAGAAATGGCCGTCGGCGGAAAGTTTTTATTTAACGGTTTTCAACTATGACAATGTTATCATCATTGATGGTACCAACGGAAAGTAAAATACCAACATGTCATTTGTTTTGTATTTGAACCTCTGCTACTAATGCAGTAAAAACAAACCCCGTTTTGGGGAATACAATACCTGTTTTAGATGTGAAACCAAAAAATGGTGCGTATTTTGGTTATTTTTCAGAACAGGCCCATGTTCACCAATTCATTCAAAAGGTCTCGGCGAGAGCTTCCCATTGATGTGGCTGACTTTAGGTCTATGTTGACAGTTTACCAAAATAAAAAACGCACTATCCCCGTTTTAGTTTCATACCCTAAACTGGGAACATTCCCCAAAACGGGGGTTTTAACGGTAAACAAAATTCGAAAAAAAAACACCCGCTGTCAGTCATTATTTATACTCTCGACTGTACAAACTGCCTTGTCTAAATGAAATCGTTGATGCCCCTTTGTGAGGATTAATTAATATAGCAGTGAGTACAGATGGTCCAAGAATAACCTAGCAGTGCGTTACGAATACGAAGAGGAGTTGCATGACGGGACGAAGTTATTGGTGCGAGGTAGCCAATGAACCGGACATAAATGGCTCAAAGTGGTTGTAATCGGCCGGCCGATAGCAATCACAAGATACACCAAAAGTATTCATCCGATGTGATACACAATAAGAACCACAATAAAAGAGCTGAGTGCGTCGTTAGACGTTATTTTTAAAAATCGTTTCTGTTTAAAAATATCACATCAGTCCAAGGAGATCTGTAAGGTAATCAAATATTCACTAAGCGACTGCATTTCCCGATGCTCCCAGATGAAAATTATCACCTGAAGACCCTATTCTTATTTTCCGCGTGATTGCCATCAGTAGCCAAACTGCTATTAAATTATTTCAGCGAGTAATATTCCACATAAAAAAGCATATGTTGTTATAAAAGCTCAAGACGTTCACTGTAAAAATAGAATCTTAATTTCAGATGCAACAAAAGTCAAGATAATGGACCGAAAAAGTTCAGTCCAAATATTAACTGAATTTCAGTTACAGTTACACAGTTTTCAAAATGAGAAGTTTATATAATTTTAAAATAATGTCTTAAATTCAGTACATAATTGGACTTAATTGTTTTTAAATCAGTGATTGGACTTTTGTTGCATCTGACTTTAAAATTCTCATTTTACAGGGTTATTTTACTTAAGCAGAACAAAAGAGGTGAAAGATTCAACGCTTCAAGACTGAACAACCTCTTACGTAATATGATTTCTGTTTTGCTGGTGTTCCCAAGGTTTGCATCTGCACTCTGTTTGCTTGACTTATGTAACAAATGCTGGCCAATTTACTGTACTGCTCCTTCGAGTTCTGAGGGGAAAACAAGAAGCGAATTTATGAGGAAACAGAGATGACGTTAAATAAAACGGTAATCCAGGATCGGGAATTCATGCTCGCTTTTAAAAAATCCTTCTGAGATGATTCGGAATATATCTCCGAGGCTATTATATCAGACGGAGGTTTATAGTGAAGCTTTTAGCGGGTTGCCTACCCAGCGCCTGTACCGCCCAGCGGAGGAAAGAGAAGAAACGTATTTTAAAGGTAACACGAGAGGACAGGCGGGGTGCGCCACCACAAAGAGACCAACACTTCTTTGCCCGTGTAATTACTACGGAAGCCGCAAGAAGAGATCCTCATTACGCCACAACTTAAGTGCACACTGGAGCTTTGTAAATACACGCGTTTCGTTGGTCTTTTCGAGAAAAAAGATGGCGGTGAGAAAAGCGAATATTGCTTAGAATCTTTCTCAGAATCGTTTAATAGAGGTTACACACGGATTTGTATTTGAGTTTTGGGAGTGTCTATTGGCCCGACTGCTCCATTTAAAATTAGGTTGAGTAAGTAACCTCCCATCTAAAATGCATTAGGTTTGTTACGTCTCAAGTAACCCTGTATTAATGTATGTCGGGTTAATAGCAAAAACCATGAATTTTAATTTAAGTGATTTAAACTTTGTCAGTTGTGTACTTAATTTGATGGTTCTCAAGCTGAAGAATTACCGCCCCGTATCGGCATTTCGAGTTAAAGATCACAGCCCCTCTTTTACAAACGACCCACTGGGGCAGACATATCGTTCAACCTTCGCTGTATCCATCAGGTTTGGACCTGAACGAGATGGGAAACTAACTTATTAGGTCAATACCGGTTGTGAAAACGTTGCATATTTTGGATGCTCCTTACAGCTTGTAAAAGGAAAAATAACTCGTGCATATTATGAAAACATACATTTCCGGGAAATTGATTATTCGATGCGGAGCATTTTCCGGGAGTTTTCCCGGGCCGGGTTACATTGTGTCCCCGTTCATTGTGTCCCCTGTAACATTGTGTCCCCACACCCGTTTCATTGTGTCCCCTGCTCGTTTCATTGTGTCCCCGTTCATAATGTCCCCTTTTCATTGTGTCCCCGTTTCATTGTGTCCCCGTTTCATTGTGTCCCCAGCTCGTTACATTGTGTCCCCGACCTGTTTTTTTGTGTCCCCGTTCATAATGTCCCCGTTCCCGACAGTACTTCATTAACACCCACTCACAACGGGAAAGCACGTGCTGCAAACGAGTAGCGGGCTTGGACAGTCGCGCCAACGCCACTACAGCTAACAATTGTTCATTCAAGTAGTGTTTTACATGTGCGCAAGCAAAGAGAGAGATTATGTATACTTTCCCATGGACCATTGTCCTCCCCAACATCGCTGAACAATTCTTTGAGAGGGAAGTACCTCGTTAGCAAGATGATACAAAACCGGAAGACAAAGCTAGTCAACCAGCAAATCTTTAGTTGCAATATAAAGACACGCTAAAAAGATAGCAGTGAAAATTGCTTTAGGAATGAAAACTCACTCTTAAATAGTGAATGTGAGCCACTTATTTGGTAATAATGGCTCACTTTTTCCTATTGAGGAGTAAATTTTTATTCTTAAAGCAATTTTACAGCTATTTTTTAGCGTGTATTTTAGATAAATCAAACTTGAGATATGCCCTAGAATTTTTACAGAAGTTGTGTTTTATGCCTCTGTTGCTAGCAAGCAAAGAAAATGAAGAATTAAAGCGGGAATTTTAAGGGAGAAAAACACCATTTATTAAATCTGAGTGCACACGCTAAAACATGATTAGTAGTAAAAATTGCTTTTAGAGTAAAAATTGTCTCTTAAATAGTAAAAAGTGATCAAATAGTAAAAAGTAATCCATTATTAGCAAATTAGCGGCTCACTTTTCACTATGAGTAAATTTTCACTCCTAAAGCAATTTTTACTACTTATTTTTTAGCGTGTACTTTGTTTTTGAAGCCTCGTTGGTTTTTGGTACTCGGACATTCTATCGACCCGTTTTCACCAAAATTCCTGGTTCTGACCTCGGACCTTTCCGAAGTCAAATAAGATAAGTGTTTTCACGCGGTGATTAACAAAGCTTTTATCGCCAATGATTTGCTTGACAAAACCATCTGTTTCTGATCCACTTGCTTTCACGTCAGATAAAACCGTCACGTACAGGGCGATCTCGAATCAGTTCAAAATTCGCATTTTGCTCTTGTCGCTCCACGTGCTATGTATTGATCACAGCTTAGAACACATTCGTTACACAAATTCCCCACGAACTTTTTATGAAAAAAATGCTTTGATAGCTAAAGGAAAGAATATTAAAGCTTTTGGCATTTAGCGATATGAAAGCTGATTTTGCGTTCACGCGCTACAGTCTTTCAAATCACGCTCTAAGCATTCATTTCCTTCGAACCGCAGCATAAACTAAGAGATAAACTAGCCATTTTTTTCCTGATAAACGACGAGCTCTGAATATTCGTAAAGATGCAGTAAACTCCCTTGTGTGCTATCCAACTTCTCTTAATAAAGATCGCAATGAAAACAAAGAAAGGACAGTGGAATGAAAAGCGCCAATTTTGACCAGAAAGCCAATTTTTCAGGGCAATCAGCCCAACGACCACGGCTCTGTGGGAAGGCAAGTCCGCTCTTGGCAGGTGGAACAAATTCCGACCTTGTGAGATGGCGCGAAGCGTTGCGTCGCAGCGTTGCAAAGTGGCGCAAAGCGGTGCAAAGTGGCGCGTGCTTGACAAAGTAAAACTTTCAAGAAGAGGACGCAGAGGATGCTCACTAGGGTGGGTCGAAAAAATTGAAAGTTGTAGAACGGGATCGGCGGGGTGCGGAAAATACGGGGGCATCAATAGATAGTTCACGTGATTTTTTTCAGAATTTTTGGACAATGTTTAGAGCCG
>Ga0058701_10001002_pt1 | contig 19399 bp, 8 predicted proteins | sample AgamicOrMae_FD_97039 | JGI IMG/M metagenome (GOLD analysis project Ga0058701, IMG submission 97039) | Agave microbial communities from Guanajuato, Mexico - Or.Ma.e | ecosystem: Host-associated > Plants > Phyllosphere > Phylloplane/Leaf | place: Guanajuato, Mexico | collected 2012-06-04
CCAAAAACCACAAGCGCCAACGCCGCAAGCGCCAATCCGTAACCGCCAAACGAGAAAAGTCGCAAACGCCAAAGGTCTTAACCGCAATACTAACCTTACCTAACCTAACTTAACCTAACCGAACTTGACCTAACCTAACCTATACACGAACTTTGGCGTTTGCGACTTTTCTCTATTGGCGGTTACGGACTGGCGCTTGCGGCGTTGGCGCTTGTGGTTTTTGGCGCTATCGATTGCCCCCCGACCCAATGTATTACGGGGAAATGCGGCTGAACATAGCGGCCATAGGGTCAGATTGGATTCATATTAAATTCATACAGACTTTAAATAGAGCAACAAATATATGTTTACCTTAACAATCCCAGGCTTTTAGGAGTATCTCCCATACGCGATAAAGCCATGTACGCGCTCCCATGAAACGCTCCATTGCACACTGACAATAAGCCACTCTGATAGTTTTCATTACAAGCATGAATCCTGTCACGCTTGTAGAGGCCAGCTACGATTTGAAAGCTAGATAATCTTTAAAGAAGACAGCCGAACCCATGAACACATTATCCACATTTCTTAGATGGTCAGTTCTATTCGCACGCCCATGTTAATACAAAGGAGAATTGAACGCACGGAACCCAACCTAATACATTTTAAATGGAAGAGGCGGGTAAATAGACACCCCCAAAAGACATATGAGATGATCCTAACAGGGGGGAGTTTAGATGAGGATAGGTTTCTTGAGAAAAAAAAATGTCGAAATAGCAGCCATAAAAAAACAACATATTTAAAAAAAAATATTAAACGCATGAAACTAGACGTTGGTGAAATAAATTATCTTGCTTCTAATGAGAGATAGCTCGCACATTTTGAGCACGTTATTTACATTCCCCAGCAAACCTTCAGTACCTTTCTTTCTTTAAGAGAGGCAAGGAGATTCTGGTCGGGGAGCGGCTTCAAAGTTTGCTAATGTTTACAAACAGCCTTCGAACGGTCGCCCTCGCCTCGCCCACGCTCTCACAGAAAAAGTTTCGACACCTGAAATTCCCCGAGTAAAGTCGCTTTAACACATAACAGCCCAAAGTATTTGCAGTGAAATTTAGATTAAGAGAAATCGAAAGGTTTTTTTTCCATTGAAAATCGCAATTTTAAGCTTTGGAAAATGCCTAAATAATTAAATTTCAGGTTTCCGGGTGGGTGATATTTTTTTAATTATGACTATACTGAACTGGAAAGATGCTCTAAAATGTTTTTCTTCTGTTTGCGAACGGCATCGCTGGGCGGTAGCGGGTTAAGCATCTAAAGTCAAGGCCTACCCCTGGGTTTTATATGAGACCCCCTAGCTTCATAAAGGCACTTTGAAAGGTTTGCATTTCCTAAATCTCGCGTTCAACCTTTTGTCACTGCGCTGAACCAACCGTAATTAACCGAATAAGCCTGATGCGACTTACTTCTCGGCAGCTGCTTGCCGCCGAGAAGCAACAGCGGAGCAGTAGCAAGGCACAATGAACATAATCAAGGTTAGGTAGTTCCTTGCAACGCGGTCATTGAAACACGGTATAAGGGTTTTCAGGGTGGAACACGAGAGGTAGAAATGTCTTAAAACCTTGAGACATTATTTAGCGTACGAAAAGTGACAGGTGGCGACGTTCCAAGTGAAGAAGGTCCTTATGGTCCCTCTGGCCGCATTCCTCTCGGTCGCCGCTTCGCTCTTACATCACAGAATCACGCCGAAAATATTCAAAACTTCCGAGAGATTCCGCCAGACGCAAGGGAGCCCTATCAGGATAAGACACTAAGTTAGGCTAAACGGTGCGTTACGTTAGTTAACCCATAACAGCCCAAAGTATTTGGAGTTAAATTTTAGTTTGAGGGAAATTCAAAGGAATTCTCCCATTAAATTACGCAATTTCAAGCTTTGGAAAAGCCCTAAATTATTAAATTTCAGTTTCCAGAGGGGTGATATTTTTTGAAGTGTGATAATACTGAACTAAAAAATCCCTCTAAAATATTTTTTTCTGTTTCCGATAACGGAATCGCTGGGCGGTAGTGGGTTAAAGTGACACGTTCGGTAAGGTTATTACGAGACGAGCTACGCTATGTTACATTCGTTACGTTAACGAGAAGCAAGTCGAAGTCGTGGTCCCATCTTTCAATCGCGGTGCGCTCTTTGAAAATTGATAAGATTTGCGACTCTGCGACCCTACCGACAAAGAACAAAAATAACAGATCTGCATTTCGAAGATCAATCGATAATTCTTCAACACATCGCGTATTTTATCGGTCGCTTATTTTTAGATGGTATAAGACCGATAATAGGCCTAGTTACGCATTATTGGAATTTTTAGAACTTAAAATACTCTATTTGATCTGGGCCGCCAAGCAGGAACTCTTGGCGAGACTAATTTTTTTGGCAAGTCTTCCTTTTTAGTTTGGACGGTAAGCAAACTTTTAAAAGTGGCTGCCGGCCGTGCAATAACAGCATTAGGCCTTTTTCCTGATAAATGACTGTACCCTAGAGCCCTACAACTTACGTAGTTACAGGGCTCTAATAAGACCTACATGACCTACGCATGGCGGCAAGGACCTCCATGATGGCGGCACGGTAGCGTAAGATAGTGTAGGTTAGGGGTTCCGAGTGGATGATTAACGGTTGAAGACAAAGGCGGAGTATGCTACCCTTAAATTAACAGCGTTACCGTTATGCCTAAATGATACAGCACCACTACTTTCTGTTTCCTCAGCGATAAGTTTAAACTTTTCACCTTGACATGAACGTATTAAACAAGATTACTGTTTGAAACAGCGACAGCTGTGTTTACAAATACACTTGGCGCATTGTTATGCCAATCGTAAATCGAACCGTAACGGAGAGTTATACAATATCAGACATTCACAGAACACTACTTCCCATTATTTCCCAAGCCCAGCTCTATCGGAGGCTGGGCGAGCGAGGTCGGTACTCAAACCAGCTGAGCAAGAAACCTGCGATTGGCACACCTCCGGGACAGGATGGAAGAGGGGGCGGAAGGTTATGCCAAACAATAGATCAAATACGTAGGCGTGATACATTTTCTTCCTTATTTGCGCTGAATCGTACAGGTTAGCCCAGTCTTCCAGGCCAGTGCTCCAGACAAAGGGTTGTACTTCATGTGGGACAGGTTTGGAACTTACCTAAAACACTGGAAACCGCTGTTCACTCATCACACAACACTCACATAATCACTGAGCACTGCACATCGCATAGTACCTCGGACCACTTCCATATGCAACGTATTTCACAACACGATTCACAGCAGACGCTGTGATTTCTCACGCGCGCGCCAACGCCGGTAAATCGAGACCACACACTGCCTTGCCTTACCCAGCTGGCCGCTGGCTCCTGTCGACGCTGCCAAACTCCGAACTGGCTGAGTGACGCGGACGGCCGCCAGAGGCCGCTAGCTCCTTCTAGCAAAAGCCCGCCTCTGCGCGTCAGGCATTTCCATTTTGAATCTGTTTCGCCCACCTGGCCGGTTGGCTGATTGCCAGATTTTGCTACTCTTTATTCTTTCTCAACCTTGTCACTGTCGGACGTTCCAGTCAATCCCCCACAATCATTCCCGTGACTGCGAATGTCATCCTCAAAATATTTTTTTCCCCCACTTCGGATCCCTTGCTTTCGCAGAGATTTTCTTTTCATCTCTCTTCGTGGATCTTCCCTTTTTCCGATCCCGTAGTTAAAAGCAAAAAGAAAATGAAAGCACTGCTACTCCGTTTATTAAACCTAGGAGCCTCTCTAAACCGCGCATTACATTTTAAAAAAGAAAAAAACATAACTATGGCTGGGATTTATTGCAAGTAGACTACAGTAAACTAACACTCATTCGCGCGATCAAAAGTCGGAGCCCTAGACATTATCCCATATGAAAAAAGTAACGACTTTGATCTTGACCGCACCGCATTCCGCGAATTCCTTACAGGGCAAGGCACTCAGATGGTACTGGTATATTTAATTTCCCGCGTAAAATTTGTTCAGATTGAAAACCAGTCATAGCTTCATTAAATGAGTTTTGACCAATGACGCAAGAGATTCTATCGGAAAGCATAAATAGAAAAGTCATCTTCATCAAAAATTTTCATGTTCTTCGCCGTGGTTGGTTGGATCTGATAGCTCTTCTACGCACTACTGTCCAGCTGATATTGCCCTCTTGTTACTTCGTGGAAATCGAGACCACCTCTGCTCGGGAATTTACTTCCGGTGACACGACTGATAAGCCAATACAGTAAACGCAAAAAGAGGACGCTCAAATCAGATATCGGTATCCGTGCTCTATGTTTGCACGATCTCCCCTCTCTCTCCCCCAAACTCCGTTATTTTAGTTCAGGTCCGCCATTTGTAATCCGGAGCGTTCTCATTGAATGAGGATGGCCCGGATTACAAATGGTGGACATGAGCGAGCGAGAAAACGGACTTTGGGGGAGATCGTGCAAACATAGAATAGCACATCAGTGCCATTCACGGCAACCGAAGCCTAATAGTATACGCACACCAACAGGGTAGAGTTATAGGTACAGAAAGAAGTTTCCATGAGAATCACCTTTAATACTGCGATTATGGGGTAACTGGTGGTACAATGCGACTCGCGTCGCCGAGATAAATGCATTTACACATAAAATAGTAACACTATGCAACATAAAGAAGAAGTAACCATAAGAGTTCGTGCACAGCACCGTAGAGAGTTGATAAAGCACCTACATTGAAATTAGAGAGCACGCTTGGCTCTTACATAGAAAATAACCCGTTTAGAACCGCATTAAGAACGAAGAAAGCTGTAATTGTGCTCCCTGATACCAGTATTGCCAACTCCGACACTCCATCAAATTAAAACGAGGTTAACTTTCAACAAAGGATAATCTTGTCAAGTATCCCATCTTTAGATTACTCGGATCGATTCCTAACACGCAGTACCGGAACTCGCTGCGATATCTATTGGTTTCAGAGTTAACCGCGGTTTTTGATAAACTCTTGAAATCTGGCAACACTGCAACCGATTAAATGATGTGTCCTGCGCATCAGTAAATTTGAGCTGATAAGAAATGACTGTGCCCTTCAGAGAGCAGCTCAACCATTTACAGGTCCCATTGAGAAACGCAAATGTCTAATGGTTTTTGGGAACTTGTGCAATATCAGTTCGAAAGGTTGCAATTTTTAGATCTTGCTATTCACTCTCTGATTCTTTCATCGCATTTTGAAAATTGACAAACATCCGCGCAGGCTGCGTTCACCTAGATTAGGTTCATCTCAGTAACGTAACCTTGGCTAGTTGCCTTTTGCCTCGCTTCGCTATCGCTAAGACCAGATTGTTATGCGATTTGAGGTTTAACAAGGTTTAGAAAATACAAATTTCCAATTTTACATGTGCAATACATCTAACAATGTATTTTCCTCAACAAAAAAAAGTCGATAAAGCAGAGATTTCTATTTTAAATTTACATTGCACAATACAGCAAACGATGCGTTTTTCTTCAAAACATATTCATGAAGTAGAGCGTTTTATTAAGTGACAAGCAAACTGCTGTTTAAGGTGTGGGAGAGCGACTGTTTTGCGCTCTTGAATACGAAAAACTTTCATTAAATGACCACCAATAGAGAGCGATAGGCAAACACAGATTACATGAATTGGTAGATTATGCTGAAAATAATTATCGATTGGTTCCAATAATCACATCGTTTGCTTTGGCGAAAATTTCCACAAATAAAAGGAAATAGAACTGATCACAATATACATAAAATTTAATAATTGACAAATAAAATCCATTACGTTGATTAGCTTGACCCTACGCACAGCGTGTGGCGGTATAAAAATGTAATTACAAAAAAGACAAATGAAGAAGACAACAAAAAAATGTCTAAATGAGACAAATTTAGACAAAAACGCTGTAAAGCAAAAACACCGAAGCATTTAATATTTACATCCAATATTGGAATAAAATTGATAATAAGCATAATATTTTATACAGTTTACAACATTTCCTATAGAGCTGTCCCTCTTTTTAAAAAAAGAGATATCAGTTATTTTCCTTTTTTTTAATTTTTTTAAATGCTTACACGAAGATAAAGTTAACGTTCTTTGGGTTATTCATGCTAGACTACTAGGAACAATATTGCAACCAGGACACGATACAAGTCTGTTGGCTTAGATGAGAAACATACGCAAAAACAAACGAAAAACGTACGATTTTATGAGAAGTCCTTATGTTTTCCGAAGAGAAAATACCCTCCAGACGAATCAAAATGTATCAAATAAATTCAAAAAAAGTTAATGCTTTTTGGAGCTAACAGACGCCCGGGAACAAGTTGGTGACAAAAACTATGTTTTTCTTGAATTAGAATGCAGAACGCGCCTACAGATATACATACATATTTGAAAAAAAATCGCGCGAAAAAACAAACCACTCAAATGCCAAAACATACCACAGAGCGAAATACAGGTCACAAGGTTACATCAAAGTCCATACGAAATAGTTAGGCCTTATACATAACCAAAACAATTTTTTACCTAATGAAACATGGAAATTTTCAGGCTTCAAGTAAAACATACTTTTTAAAAAAATGTTTCTTAAACAATGAACAGGGCTGCCAGTCAAGTTTCATTAAAGAAAATTTGAAAAAAAAGGCAAGAGGTACGTACGCCTTGTTGCTATCAATTTTTTGGCCCAAAATTTTCTGGCCGATCTTTATGTTTTGACGGTTGGATCTGATTGAGGGACACTAAAAAAGGTTAAACCCGATGTCTAATGCTCAATTTGTCGATTATACTGGTAAGTGGACCGGGAGAGGTCGCAATTTGAGGTCGGGAGAATGAAGAAAAAGGCGTAAATTTAACATTCCACTTTTTGACGCGATAAATCGATGAAATAAGCAAGCGACAACGGTAAACATCATTTCTAGTTCCCCTTAAACCTTTCCCATCATTTAACCTTAAAAATACAGCAAAAAAAATCGACTGCAAATTCGAAAAATAAAGCAAGGGCCCTAGGTTTTTGTAATTTTTTTGGCCCAAAATTTTTTGTGCGATCTCTACGTTTTGACGGTTGGATCTGATTGAGGGACACTAAAAAAGATTAGAACCGATGTCTATTGCTCACTTCGTCGATTTTAAACGGATCAGAAGAGCTGACAGTGGACAGTCGGGAGGTTCGAAGGGATGGCGCAACTTACGATGCTCATCCGCGCGAGGGCAGACCGCGAATTACCAATCATATTTAAGAGTCATCAGTCCGCGCAAAAACAATATCTCAACGAATGAGGCTAACAAAAAAAGATTTTTAAAATAATAAAAATTTTTACAAAAGTGACATATTGTGAGAGAAATTGTTGTAAGAGACAAAAAGTGACTCACTGGTAGCCCTGAACATAATAGTAACAAAAGGAACATGCTTTAAATTCTATTGGTCGGTGTCTAAAACTGAAAACACTTCACTGAGTTTTTTTAAAGGACCTTACAAAAAAGACCAATAAACAACACTCAAAAACTGACTCAAAATTGGTTGATAAATATATTTCTAAACCCGCTTGCTGGCAGTATGGAAGGAGCTGCACTAGCAAGGGCTGAGTCTCAAAAGGGAAAGACGAATGCGTCAAGTACAGTCTGTGATGACCATTTTAATGAACTTAATTATTTATGGAATGGTTCAAATCCTATCAAAATGCTATTGGTTCTTTGAGAAGTCTTTTCAATCGTGCAATCAGTTCTTGGGATTATTTATCCCAGTTTTAAATGTTACAATATTTTGGCATCGTGGTCGTCTTTGCAACTGCATAAGAATCAACATAGAAAGTATGCACCACAATAATTACTCAATAAGAACACTTTGAGTACAAAATGCCTGAAAATGAGTTAAAAGTTAACAAAATGTGGAATACTCGGATTTTTTTATGTTACATGCTGGAAAACATATCTTTTGATCGTGAAAAAATTACTGAATCAAAACGGTTCTGGAATCCTACATAAAATGGCTGAGGGACCATCAACAAACTGTTTGGAGGAATGTTGCCCATTTTTTTTGACTTCGTTTTCGACTAGAGAATGGTATGAGCAAAGGAAGACAAGGAGAATTTTTGGAAGCACGGTGTCCATGAAAAGTTCTTCGATTAAGCATATTCCGGAATGATTCCAGTAAGATTAAGACGGCTTCTCGTAAATTTGCCGTACTCCATTTCAGACCGACATGTTCCGGAAAACTTCTTTGATTCCTCTTGAATCTCTACGCTTATACCGTCCTTTCAACCGCGGTCGAGAACCGTCAGAGATAACCTGGCATGAACCGTAAGTTTCGGATAGCTCTTGAACATAGTAAAGCCCTCTTGGTAGAGTGCTTGAGAACAGAGCGATCGGAGGATGAGGTAACAGCTAGTTTATTTCCGCAGGTTAAAAACTCCACCGCGTTTCAAGTCAACGAAAAAGGGCAACAACTAGAGGGCCTAACAGGAAGAGAGGCGTCAACTGCCACGTCATCCCTGCATCCCACCAATCAGCGTTGCTGGTTTCATCCATCCCACCAATGAGCGCACAACGCGGGAATAAGTTGTCGACTCTCTACCTTCGACGCTCTCTAGCAACAACGGAAAAAGACGCTAGGCGGGATAAGAGCTAATCGGACAATTTCTAAGGATGGGCCACTATGACGAGACTTATGGATGGCCCCTCGCCTGCAACCTTACGGCTTCTTTACATCCGAAAACTCATCCCCCAAGACTTTACACTTCACTTCTTTCACCATTCGTATCACAGTTACCTATTCGACAAACCCCAAACGCAATCACTTTTAGCTAAGGAGAATATCACAGACAATAACCAAAAGCGGGAGATGACATAACCTCAAGGGCCAATTCTGGAAGCAAAATGTTCAGGAAGGAAAACCAAACTGTGGTAACGTAGGCTACCACTGCAGTCCAAAGGTAGAGACCTGGATATACTAGAGAGGAGGCATTGAGGGTACAAAACCATGGGCGCCGCCATCTTGTTTCCGAAGTTTCCCCGTAAGCTACAATGCATATGATGGTCCCATAAGAAACGACATGGCTGCCCAATTCCTCCTCTCTAGTATATCCAGGCCTCTATCCTCAGGTTTCGCAACTTCCTAAGTTATAGCGAGAATCCAGTCATTCCCATCCAGCTGAATAGTCTCTCTAGCTTAAGGCACAAAACACTCTTCCTTCAACGAAACTATAGCACAAATAAATTGCTTCTTTGACAAGACAGTGGTAACTGATCATTTCCTGCTAGTTGAGAAAATCGTTAAGAGAATGCGTTTTCTAAGAGGATCCTGATCGGTGATGAAAAATTACTCGACCGAGAGGAAGAATATTGAATCACTCGGTGGAAACAATGATACAATTTACGTGAGACCTGCCGTAGCACGTAATATCAGTTCAAATATTACGTGCTCGAAGGCGCAGCACCGTGACATACAAGAAGTAGTTACTTTACATCTGCCGTCTAACTCGAAAGGGACAAGACAGAAACTTACATTATCCTGCACCGCGGGAAATTAAGAGGTTTCTTGTGCGATCAGAATAACTGCAACCACTGACGTGCACAACTAAATATCACGTAAAATTAAAGCTAAATATGTCACATAAAAACAAATGCTTCATATCGAAAGTTAATAAGGGAGCTGAAAAATAAGTAGGTCATCTGCACAGCCTTATCTTACGAAACTTTGGCTAATCCGTACAACTTCTTTCCATAGAAAAATATATATTCGCAGTTATCAGCTGCGGTTAATAGGAACGGTAGTTCCGGATAGTAAACTCCATTTAAGACACCTTATTTCAGAGTAAAGCCGACTGTACTGCGGATTAACCAAGCAGCTCCCGATATGTTTATGATGCGAGCAATGTTCCTAAATTATAGCATATTTACACTTTACAAACCGGAATGAATAAAGTGATCGGGGTTCACTGACTTTAGCGATTTTGCTATGCCATGATTGCGAATTGTTTTCTTGACTTATAATTATTGATACCTAGAAATAGAGCCCAGGTAAAAGAGAGACTTAAAATACTGGAATGGATCATTGCTCCAGGTCAATCTTACTTAAGAACCCACAAAACTTCAGAGATAAAGCATAACTCCTGATTAACATTATATCAGATCCTGAGTGTATAAAATTTGAGGAATGGACCACAATACACAAATCGTGATTCGCGAAATCCTGCTTACATTCATAAAAGTTGGAATAAATGACAAATTCGCAAGATCGCAGAACATAAAAAGAAATTATCCTGCAAAAATTGGAAGAATTTGCAACGTGCGCTTTCCATTTAGGTAAGAATAAAAAAACAATCTAACCAAACTAAAATTTAAAAAAACAATCTAACCAAACTAAAATTAAAAAAACAAACAAAAGAAAAAAATCGTGTATCCTGCATGGTTTTCAAAACCCTAACCAGCGATGAAAACCACAATAGCGACGAAAGCAAATTTTAAACGTTTGGATCTAACTTGGTTCTTGCTGCTTTGAATACATACACATTTAGGCCTACGTACGCAGCTCAGCGCGTCTCAAATATTTTCCGATCAGAAAATACAAGACGAAAATTAAACAACTTTGTGAAAACCCCCTTAAAATAACAAGAAGAGAAAGAAACCAAGGTACAAACACATCAACATAAAGTGCTCAGAAAACCCACCTGCGGGGTTCTTCATTATTGATAGAGAGTAAAACTAGGGCAATTTTCCTCTAGATTGTGATCTAGGTTTCTTGCTCATTAATGGACCGTTGAAGTTTTTTCCATCGTTTCTGTAAAGAAACAAATCAAAATGTTAGTTATTATCCGGTGTATTAACCGAAATAGATTGGCCGGTGTACTGCTTGAAGTCGAGCTGACTGGAAAATGCTTAAGTTCTTTGGGGCGAAAACGTGCGGATTGGCTTCATCGCTTGCCAACTCTGTCTTTCTTGACCTTGATATTTACTAACCATCATCCCTGATCAAATCTTTCTCTTCAACGCGGTTGAACGGTTGTTCCTCAGCCGACCCGAAGATAACATAGACGATATTCGTTGCTATGTTAATTCCAGCCGCCAAGAAGAATATAAATTGCCACTTCGCCAAGGTTTCCTGAAAAGAACAAAGATATTAGTACCGCCTTTGTTTTTCGGGCTATGAAAAATTCAGCGTGCGCACCTTGTCGTTGTTGATGGATCCAATGATGTAAGGCGCGAGAATTCCGCAAATGTTGGCTACTCCGTTTGTCATACCGTACATGGTTCCGGCGAACCGCGGGCTCAGCGCGATGTGGTTCATTTGATTTCCCGCATACTGGGCGCCCACGAAGGTTCCCAACACCGACATGAGAATCATGGCAAGTTGGCGGTCGCAGCCCGCGAACGCAACACCGATGAAACCGATAGATGGCACCACGGATGCTAAAAGAACAACAAAATTGCGACAAGTTATTCCCGCGATATGCGCTGATTCGTGGAATGAAACTAGCAACATTGATTGGTGGAATGGGTCAAGTGGCAGTTCACGCCTCTCTCTCACCCGAGTGCAACACAGGACGAAAATTTTTGGCTTTCAAACGGCTGGGTATTTACCGAGAGAGTTGAAGATTTTGAATGAGGCGACTGGTGTCAGATACCGACGGGAAATAAGCCAGTCGGCAAACCAGCTGAAACCGAGACTGCTGATCCATGAGGTGAGGTAAGGGATGGAACTGAGCATCGCATTCTGAAAAAAGTTAGACACAGTTGAGAACCATTCCTGTTGGAACAAAACTGGGCGGCACAGCGAGTTACTCACGTCGGTAAGATTGAAATGTAACATATGGTCCAAATAGGTAGGCATTTCGGTGAGTTGGGTGTAGAAAGCCCAAGCCATACCGCACTGAGTTACCATCACGGCCCAGAAGGGTACACAAGTGAGCACCGCTCGCAGAGGGAACGAGGAATTTCTCTGAAACGCATAAAAATAAAAGCTTGATAAACTTTTAACGTTGCGTTCTCGATCTTTTGGGTTACATCTTTGATCACGAGGCCAACCGAAGCGCAGGGGGGAACTTCAGCTACCCAGGGACGCGTTCGAAAACGGCACCCGAGGATGTTCTATCGCTGTCTTACACATGGAGATCTCATAAGAGAGAAAGACAGAATACCCTTTGGGTGGTGTTTTCGAACGCACCCAAGGTTAATCCATATTGTCCCGGTGGATCATTTTTGACCCCATGCAAATATTTTTTCAAAGACAAAAATTATTAACGATATTCGTGTAACTCAAGTAAAAAGACAACTCTAACTTTTCCCTGAATCAAGAACTTTAATCAGTTTCAAAATAACAACTCGTTGATTTTTACGCTTAATATTTTCGTAAATTCTTATTTAAGAAAATTTCTTGAACAATCCCCAGGAACAAATCGGTTAGGCTAACCGTCTTCCCTGTCGTTGGGAGGCGGCGTAAGTCGACACGCAAGACGAGTGACAAAGAAGGAACTTGACCTTACCTAGGTCAACACAGCCTTGGTTACTCGAACCTAACGTGAGCGGATTCGTTAATTCTCATAATGAAGTGAAATGTTCAACAAGCAACGCAGAGAAAATGCGACATTGAAAACTGAGGATAAAAGATATCTCTGCGCCGAGAAAATTGTAGTTCCACTCACTTGGTCAATTAGGTTCTCTTCTCCGATGGAATACACAATAAAGTCCCTCTCTTCTGGAGAGATCCGCCGATGGGTGCTGGGAGAGTCGGCGATCAGCAGCCACCAGAATAGCGACCATATCAGTCCAAGGATACCAAAAGCATAAAAAGCCAGGGGCCAACCATCCAAGAACTCGACAGATGCCAGGTAGCCAGAGAGAGGCATTGATACCACCGTGCCAAAATTGAAACCTGAACGGCAGAAGCAGCAAAGTCCGATAATATCGTTAAGAAAAGAAATATCAATCGTTTTAAGAGCTCTATCAAAGCACTTTATTATTTATGAGTAAAAAAAACAATTTTTTCCCGTTTTTCTATTTTGAAAAACACCATTTTTCATTTTAGTTTAATTTCATTTTTTTACCACTGGATATCTTTTATTGCTTATCATGATTCTTGCGAATGCAGTTTTCAAGATAAGTAGGAGTTTTTTTATTAAAAGATAAGTAGGTGTTTTTATTGCCTGAATTGCTACAGGTACATGTTTTTCTTGGCTGAAGGACGATAAATGACAAACAAAATTTTGATCACAATGATTTTATCCACAAGGAAATCGGGCGTTAGTTGTAATAAATAGCGGATTAAGCCATTACGACGTTAATTATTACATTTTCTTCATTATTTCCTTTAAAAAAAATTGTTGAAGTTTTGCCTCTTTTCAAGATCACAACACAAGTTCTTGATATGAAATCACTATCAGTAAAAGCACTATTCTGTATGATAATTGGAAATTTGGTTAGTACGCCAACTTGGGCATTTTTTCTTGACAGACGCAATATCCCCACGTAACGTGCGCTATATGATGAAAAAATTATATCCACATACATGCATTCCACTAGGGACTAGAACGCATTTTCGGAGACTTCGACGCACGGCCACCAACCTACCTAATACATTTTAAATGGACGTTTGACGTGGATATAAGTACTCCGTTTTTTCTTTATAATTAGAAGAGAGAGAGCTTTTGGATGATGATGGATAATGTGGCCGAAGTTAAGCTAAATTACTTGCAAATGAGGTCACCCAAACTAAGTGGTTTCCGGACAGTACAACTGAAAACAGCATTACTTGAGAGCTAAACTCATCACTTACCTGCATAAATTGCTGCTGCAAAAGTATTTCTTTCCAGTGGGGGCACCCATCTAGCAATTATTGTGCACATTGAAGGAAAAGTCACTCCCTGAAGAAATGAACAATGAACTTTGTTACTGTCAACTTTGGATAAATAAAAATTTTATAGGTACAGAAACGTACCTCAGATAGTCCTTCCAGAATCCGAATAAAGATGAAAGCTCCTTCTCCCATGTAGGCTGCGGGAGGACTCAGTACTGTAAATAAAGATGTGAGGAAGATGCCCCATCCAAATATAGTTTTTCCACCATATTTTTCCGAGAGTCTTCCACCTGGGACTTGTGTCAGCACATAGCCAAAGAAAAATGAGCCCAATATCAGTCCTTGCGTTTGCTCACTCCAGTTAAATGTACCGGGTGTAGGCTGTAACAGAGGTTGTAATATGAAAACAATGAGTTATGCGCAGTATTCAGGGAAACCGTCTAGTACTTACAGGTTTGGGGGTAGGTCCTCCATGAGGAGTGGGTGCTGGGCATGCATCGTGGGTGATGTTTACAGACTTATCTCCTGAATTATTTACCATAGCAACAATCACTACAGATAAATTGACTCGCATAGCATACACCAATGCTAAGCCAAGGAAGCCCATTAAGCCAAGGGTGTAGCGAACTTTCCACAAACTTGGGGTATCAGCAAGAATAACTGGAGGTAGGGTAGATGTGCCATAAGAGGGTGTTTCTGAAACATGTAAAATTGTATTAGATAGTGTGAGATTGTTTTGATTGAGATGTAGAATTTTTTTTCAAGGTACATCTCACAACAAAGGCAGTTGGTTCCATCCATCATGAAACAATAATTTGGGGTATGAATTGAGAACCACATGAATAATATAGGACTATCAAAGGTATGTAAGCTGTTGATAGTTCAATATGAATAATCCTTCCAAGGCCTTGACAGGGTGATGCTCCCACAGAAAAGGTGAAGTGAAATTTACTCTCCTGTTCAAGGACAAGAGCTCACTTCCTCCGTGAGTGAGGTTATTCAAACGGACAAGAAAAATGGAAGAATTTAAACAAACACAAGAAGCAGCAACCGAATGGAACTCAAATCGTTCAAAATGATCTTTCTACATTGCGGATGTAAACAAAGCAAAAAGTAGGTTATGAATATGTACGAGATGTCGCGATAGCTACGACGGTATTAGGGATAACGGAGGTAGCGAAACTGTCAAATATCACGAGGGGGACAGACCTAGAGTGTTTTGAAAACCAAAAAAGGAATAAATGACAGTGACATGTTAAAATCATGTTAACAGGTGTCCGATCAATCTACATAAAAACCTCACCTTTTTTCATCTGTGCAGTGATGATGAGCGAGCAGTCATCTTCCACCCGTTCATCGGGCACCATGCCCTCCGACTGGATAGGCATTATAGAATCGAATTTGAAATAATAAACAAAACTATAGATAATTCAAAGAAATAAAGTCTTGTGTTTATGTATACAGTGCATCCAGCGAGGCCACTCACTGTTGGTGAGTGGGCGGGGGCGGAGGGGGATAGGCAGAGATATATAACGGAAAGGAGTACTACATCATACTTTTTCCGAACGTATCTTTCTTTATACGCTCGACGCATTAAAAGGGCAAAGAATGGAAGTTTTTATGCTAATGGCTCGAATCTAGAATACTGGTGACAAAATCTTCTCAGCTTCCTTGGTTCAGTTCCTGCGAGTCTGAGACAGCTTCAGCTGCAAAGTCGCTAAAGAAACTTTATTCCCGTTTTACATTCCTAGATTTGAGCTATACCTTATGGCTAAGGAAGGATTTGCAAACCTTTCTGCTTATTTTCACTGAGAATCAAGCCAAAATTCTAGTTTAAAGCATTTCCTCCACGTTAAAGATTTGTCAGTTACGAAGTTTTAAATTTGAATCGACAGAGGGAAAGTTTTCTTCTTCTATTCTTTGCAATTCTTTGCGGCCAAGGACCACTCTGATCGTTTCTTTATGTGATTTAGGGCTTTCTCAATTTTATTTTGATTTCAAAAGGTTATTTAGAGCTGTCTCAAAATATATTTTCGATTTTAAAAATGAAAAAAGTTTGTGCTTTGTTGAAAAAAATCGCAGAAATCTGAATAAAGCCTTTGAAACTTTCAGCTTCTCCTCGCACGGGGACAACGGCTCGGTGGCTCTGTGGGCATAACTGTTCTGCATTTATTTTCAAGCTGTAGTTTAAAATCTGTCCACAAATTTGGTTCAAAACTGTTTAAAAATGGCCCAGAACGTTAGCCCTTATGCTGCAACGCAGTCTAGCTCACCTAAAACTAACGAGGAAAGACAAAAGGTTTCTAAAGACAACCATGCAGTTAGCAAAAGGTAAAGATGTCTATGTTTACATACCATAACCACTTAACTGTCGAGACGATTTCTCACCGTTAGGCCTAAATACCATTAAGTCAATATTTCCGAGTTTTATTGAAGCTTAACTCGTGTTTTTGAGTTCTTATCACGGTGTGATATGAACGTGTGTCGGCGCAAAGCGGCAGAATTCGGAAAACTTGACGTAATTTTGTTTTTATGACCTGTCACAATTTGTCTGTTGCTCAACTCTATTTCCTTGGTTTGTGGCTCTTTTATCCTTTCTCATGATTTTTTAAGTAAGCCAATTGTGTGAGGAAAGTCTGCTTTCAACAGAACACAGATGGCCCATTCTCAGGTATCACTCTTGATATCCCTGAATTTTTACCACAGTGTTAAAAATTTGTAGAGTAATAAGGAAAAACACATTTTGTAATCAAGACATCTTAAAAGTATTTGACATTGTCAAAATTTTCAGTTTGTCTCCAAGTTCATTGTCTATCTGTGTGAATGTTGTAACTGGTTTGATTGTAAAAAGTCGTAGATAGTATTTCTAACCCTCCTTTTCATTTTACTTTTTCAGACTTCAAAAGGAACTCATGGTCTTAATGGTAAGTTTGAGACTCCTCTGATGTCAGCTACTATGTACCATCAGTGTATCTGACATGAATTATATACTGTGGACTGTCAAGCTTATCCTTGTCTGTTTGTTTGTCCACAGAGAAGTTCAGAGAAAGGAGTGTCAGCATTCCCAGAAGGTGAAAATCTGTTCAAATGGGTGGGCACAATTTCTGGCCCAGTTGGCACAGTAAGTAGTTGAATGTTTGCTCCATATGTTTGTCTCAGTAGAAGTTTCCCGATTACTAAAGATTTGTTACTTTATTTCAGGTTTATGAAGGTTTAACTTACAAGCTCCAGCTTGAATTTCCCCATAGTTATCCCTACACTGCACCTGTAGTACGCTTTAGCACACCTTGCTTTCATCCAAATGTGGATACCCATGGATTAATATGCCTGGATATCTTGAAGGAAAAATGGTCAGCCCTGTATGATGTCCGCACTATTCTGTTATCAATCCAATCATTACTTGGTGGTAAGTACCAGTATTTATTCATGCCCAATGATCATCCTCACGCATATATTTATATACTCATATCATTTTTTAAACTTTCAACAGAACCCAACAATGAAAGTCCCCTAAACATGCAAGCAGCGGAGATGTGGGGCAATCAGTCTCTTTACAAAAAGCACTTGCACGAGCATTACCACAAAGAAAATGGCAAAAAATGAGTGAGATTTGTAGTGCTTTTGTTTTAATTTTATTATTGTGGTGTGGTTAGGATGTTTTGCATACTAAGTAACAATGAATTTTAGTGTATAATGATTTCGCATGCAGGATGGAAGCAAAGCTGTTGTAATTAACAAGTTGAGCTCTAATAAAATGTCAAAAGGGTAAAACAGTGTAGGCTGATTTCAATTACCAATTGTTTTGTTACAGCAGCTGTACAATAACCATAGCATATCTGTGTTTGGTATGCAAACTCTCTGTTTATTTTCTCTTAGGGTAAGTTCTTTCAAAAATTAAACAAGGCAATCCATCATCATTTCATCAATTGTAATAGAATTCATCACATTCCAACTTCAATATTTTGTAATATTTTCTTTTGTAAGCTTTAGCTATTCCATGTTGCCAACTGATATTTTTAATCTTATCATTTTCAACCCAAATGTGTTTCATTTGTGAAAAAATAAAATGTTTGGTATCAGTACTTATTTGTGATGTTCTTCACCTTGCCATAGTCTTCTTGAAAGCAGGTATCTTCAGTTAGGTTGTCGTTACACCACTAGCGCCAAATTCTTTACAAGATTTATCGTGTATTCTCCGGTTTCCCCTTAGCTACCTTTACCTTTGTTAATCAAGACACTTTTTTTTCCTTTTTCCTTAACAAGTAGATAATGACTTGACCTTGTTTTATCGCTAGGTTGAAAAATGCAGCCTTCCTCCGGCGGTTGCCCTTATTGAATTGAATAAATTAAAAAAAAAAATAGTATCAACTCTAAAATATTAATTTCTTTCAGAGAAAAGTCTAAAGGAATTTTATCCATCACTCTCTTCTTTCAAAAAATTTCTGAGAAAATGTAAGAGCCGACAGTCTAAAAAAAATTCTCAGACTCAAAATCCGTGAAAAACCTCGACGAGATTTCAGCCGTCAGCTTTTTCGCAACCCCTCGTAGAAATAAAACTTTATGATTTTTTTTCATGGCGCTTTAACAGGGTTGTTGCGCGCGAAAGAGGAAAAAAAACAAATTATCCCTGACTGTGCCCATGAATTTTTCAGTTTGGACTGGTCGTTAATGAGATCATATATAAATACTCAAACGGTAGAAACGCACGCAGATAACACGCTTCATCCAAGGAAATCTAAACAGCGCATCAGGTTTTTCGGAGAGACGACTAAAACTGGTATTTTCTAGTACAAAAAAAAAAAACGAAATTCCATTCTTTCTCCTGCTTGTAAAATACCCTAATTTTTTCCTGTTTAGCCTGTTCCCTAAACTCGCAACGACCCAGGATAAAACTAATTCCAAAGACTTGTTAAATCACGAGCAGAAATTTTATTCTTGTTTAAATTGGGTTTTCGCAATATAGGAGATCATTCTTTCAATAGTTCACAATTTTAAGCGGTAATCAGTCCTTCAAAGACCTCTTAAACAATGTAGATCTGTACAAATTGCATGGTACATTCTGTTTGGTTTTCAGGTTTGACGCATTGCGGAATTACATTGCCGGCATTTAATTCCTTGGCCTCCTTTCCGTTGGGAATACTTTCGCTGACAGTGCAAGTGGGTCATAATTGAACAGGCATCACAGACGAAACCCTGCAAAACAAGAAAAAGAAAATCTAATTTTTAACAATACACGATTTATGCCTGTTCCAAAATTAAGGGATAAAAAAAATCACTGGGCTGGATTTGTAAATGAGACGCTTTCAAGGGTAGAACATCTCATCTTAATGTTAAACAGCGCTCTAGACATTTCCAGATTTCCATATAAACAATTTGTGAAGAAAAACACATAATAAGAAAATGCTCTGCATGGGTTTCAATTTCGAACCAAGGGATTGGCGGAGGTAGACATTCATTAGTAAGTCTGCCAAAAGATACCTCTTGTAATCTACGGTTTTTTACAAGGTTTGCCTGTAGACGCATGGTTAGGCAACCTCTGTGCACCAGTGTGGCGCCAGTTGCCTCGGACATCTACACAACATAATTTTCTTCGTAGCCTGAACTC
>Ga0058701_10001003_pt1 | contig 19399 bp, 14 predicted proteins | sample AgamicOrMae_FD_97039 | JGI IMG/M metagenome (GOLD analysis project Ga0058701, IMG submission 97039) | Agave microbial communities from Guanajuato, Mexico - Or.Ma.e | ecosystem: Host-associated > Plants > Phyllosphere > Phylloplane/Leaf | place: Guanajuato, Mexico | collected 2012-06-04
ACTGACTATTGATAACACTAAAGGGTCATCACAGTAAATTTGAAAGGTTGGAGTTTCCATCTCTTACAGCCAAGTCGAGCTGAGCGGGTAAGACTCGTAACCTAACCTTCAATAAGCTACTGGGCGCAAAATATGTCACCGATACGTCAGAGGCACCACGCTTAGGGATAGTCGAGCGAAGCGAAGCACAAGCCACGTTAGCCAACCTTAGTAGGCAGCTAGGGACTAGCTGACGACATATGTGGTTACATTAAATTAGGTTGGATGCACTGTGCCTGACCCAATATCGCTGTGCTTCGCTTGGCGACAAGAGATGGAAAGAGCAATCTTTCCCATTTACAGAGTAAACTTTTCAGACAAAAAATCCACGTCTTTTAACTTAATTAGGGTAGATCAACCGGAATATGACGTTGCCAGAATATCGAGAAGTACTTTAGAAAACGAGAAATGTAAAAGAAAAGCGTCGATCTTGGCTGCAGACGTAGTACAATTTTAGGATAAAGCGCATTTGATACATCAACTATTTTAATATACTCAACATTTTCGCTAGTTCCTCGCAGTATTTTTAACGTGAATTACTTCTTTCTCCAACGCTAGGCTTATAATCGCTGAAAAATTGCAAGACTAGTCGAAAATTCTCCCCAGTCAGATAAATAACCATTCCGGTGAAGACAGCAAAAAATATTCGATACTATCCCTTGGCTTTGCCTCTGGCGCTCGATAGAGTCTAAAAAAAAGCGGTGTCAAATACCGGTACCCAAAACTGCTGTAATATACCAAAACTTTCCAACTGGACTAAAACATTCGATTTTAATTTAAACAATAATTTAACTTAAAAAAAATACATGAGATATATTTTTTGGGTGAGATTATTGGGCAAAAATACCTCTTGTCATCCTTGGTAAGCTCAACTCCGTTCTTGAACCACTGAACATCACCAGCAGCGTCGTCCAACTCGCACAAGAGTGTTAGGGTATCCTTCTCCGTCAAGGCTTGGTACTTGAGGACTTTGACGAACTTGTAGGGGTATTCTGCACAAGGAAAACGTGCAAACTCGCATGCTTTCTACGGAAACTTGTCTTTCTTAGAGTAAATTGGTACTTCATATTGCCTTAAAATTAAACTAACTAATGCACTCCAATAAGACAACAAGATCCAGCCTCAGGAAGGGAAAATTATTATACACATAGAAATCAGACAATACAGCACTATACATAATCATACCACAACAAACATTCGTCATACGAAGAACCATAAAAAAATAAAAATAAAGATAAACAGGCATTCCCTTGGAGGGGGCGTGGAAACCACTTGCGCCGCAGCTGTTTGCACACTTAACACTTGAAAAGGAGGCTATGCTACTATGATTTCTAGCAGAAAAAGTAGGTATTTGACTCATTTCTCTGGCACTGTAGAACAGCGGATGAAATTCTGAGGACAATCTTTGATTGTAATTTTTTTTATTTTTATTTTTAGAAAGACTGGATGAAAGATATAGTAGCCTCTTATACAGCATTGCCAACCAAAACTAACAATTAAAAACCTGTCCTGAATTTTTTCCGCTGACGACTTACAAGCCCAGGCTTCAAACTTACAAAACAAGTAGTTTTTTACATGGATCCACACGAATACTGCTAAGAAATATCTGTGGACCCAGGAAAAGATCTACGCGCAAAAGTTATGAGCCTAGGCAGTACTGTTCGTCGAAAATTAGTTACTGCAACACTTACCGAGATATGAATATTCGGTATTTGAAATAGAACAAGCAATATATTCACATAAGTCCCGTTTGACCCTTCATATTATTCCATAGAAGGTAAAGGTTAGTTCGGATCACAGGAGTTGTCACTCTGCGATCTCGTAAGCTTACCTGCGACCAACCTGTATGTTGTGCATGAAGTCTCGACACCGGTTCTTATCGGGCCGAGGCTCAAAGATATGTACATCCTAACCTCATTTTTAAGCTATCTACACCAGAGATTACCAAGGTGCAAACCTGCTTGGGCACCGCCACTTCCAGCGGAGCTGGGCATAGAGCAGTGCTTGATAAACTCTGTCACGACATAACCTCACTTTCAAGTGGGGTCTCTAAAACCTAACCTCACTTTCAAGTGTGAGCGGTTCAGAAAACGAGCGGCGGAAGTGGCTGAAAGTGTTATGACAACATTTGGAACAAGCATGCCATGCTTCTGATTCCGAATAAAATGTTGGGACTCAGCTGACCGACTACAATGAGCTGAGTTGTCGTCTTGTCGTCCTGCTTGTCGATCTTGCACGTGTACTCGCCGGCATCTTCCATTTTGGCGCACTTTATGGTCAGACGACAAACGCCCGCCATATCCTTGCTGATCTCATACTGGGCACCATCCTAAAAAATATCAAGCACGTCTTTTTATTGATATGTCCGTACCACAATTTCCAGCGGAAGGCGGGGACGAAGTCAGGGGCGTTACGTTCAAGCGCACACGGTTTAACACAGGAATTTTAGTTTTTAATAGAGAAGCCTACACAACCAACAACACCTTGCAGCACTGACCGCAAGAATCTGGCTTACATTTATGTGATTATCAGGGAGCGACTAAAAGGACAGTTCAAAACCGACACTCAATTAATAGCAAGAGAGGATGCTCGCGCAGAAACGTTGAGCTGTAGAGCTAATCCATTTCATGATTGGTTATTGTCTCCCTTCAGTATTAATTGGTTGGTAGCTCCAAATAATGGACTGCCTTAACGTCGCAACCTTAATTTACTTTTAAAGCATGTTATTTATCGAGCAGTTCGACCAGGCAGTAGAAGATCATCCCCGACGAAGAAAAATCTCAAAGATTTTTACACCGCCGGGATAAACCGCTGTATTTTCATTACTATTTAAAACCAGAAAACAATGAAAAGAGCCGACACTTCAACCACCTGATACAACTCCTCTTTAAGTTGGTATTCTAGAAGTTATTATTGCTTTGTTTAACACATCTATGTTTTGTTTTTAGGATTTTTAAACCCAAGTTTTTACGGATATCCCGTTAAACCCGAAAGAAAGACAGAAATGCAGAAGAAGAAAGTTATAAAAAAGTTGTTTTTTTGGAGGGTAGTTTAGAGGAGGTGCTTTAAATTCAGGGTTGATAGTTCTTTTTTTATCATTATCATGGGTTTTTTTGTAAAATGATGTGTGTTGTCGGGAACATCCCCACTAATAAAGTACTTACCTCCAGTTTGGTCGTGCCCTTGAACCATGAAACTCTCGCCATGCTACTGCTGACAGTACATTCCATGTAACATTCATGACGAGTGTAACCGTCAGTCTTCTTCAACAAAGGTTTGATAAAGTTGTAAGAAGGCGGAGGTTCTGAAAATCGATCCACAAATTTTCCGTCACCAACAGACACCATAACAAAATCATGCTCAGGAAATGGCAGGTATGGAAAACATGTCATGCAAAAAAAATAAAAAAAAAATCGGCTCGGGATAAAAAAGGAGCATTCACGGAAACAATGGCATCCGGATGCTGAATTTCTCATATCTCCAACGCATTCGTGAGCCTACCGTCGACGTTGAGGTACGCAGAGCAAGATATGCCACTGATTTCAATGGTGTACTTTCCGGAATCCTCAACTTTAGGTCCAAGAATGGTGAGCTGGTACAGGTCGTTTTCGTTCTTGAACTTGTATTTACTGCCTTGGAAGATTTCCTGCGAGAAACGGAATAATGAGATTACGAGGTCTGTGTCCTGTGAGAGAGTTTTCTTTGGGAACAAAACCAAGAAATTTGGGGTACTCACATCTTTGCGAACGAACCACCTGGGTTTGCAGTTAGGTTTCGAGAAAATGGCCTCGAAGGTGACCTTCTTATCTTTGCCTTCCTTCGCGTACTGATCGACCAGTGGCTTCAGGAAGCTTTCTTGCTTCTGTAATCAAGAATGAACGCAGTGAGAATATAGAAAAGATGAAAACGAACCGTGGAATTTGAGGACTTCGCACGACGTATTTTTCTCTGTTCGAAATATGAAAAATTTATACGACACAAAAAGTTTGGCGAATAAACCCGAGACGTCGTAAAAGGATAGAAACGGAAGAAAATAATTCGAATCATTTACAATACAGCCAATAATTAGCTGTAAACTTTAGTCGTTCTTTAAAAAAAAACAAAAAAAACGATACTTCATTAGTCCTGTGCGAAAGATATAACTTAACATGCTCCAGCTAGAGTGAAAGAAGATATGGCTTATAAAACACGATGTGATTAGTGCAATAGTTGTAGAAGAATTATACACAACGATTGTAGCGTTGAGTTTCAAGCTACTTAGAATAAAAAGAAGACAGAAACAGTATTAGGCGCTGAAAAAAGAGAAAAAGCAATAGAGACGATACGAGAAGGGGAGTGAGACACATTTGTCCAACCTCCGATTTGTGAAAGTGATGCAGAACTGGCCAATCCGGAATAAGCTCGGCTAAAGATGGCCTGCGTGATCCGGGTTTCTCACTATTCTAAAAAAAGAGATAAACCACACTTAAACCAAACCAAAGCTTTTTAAAGAAAAGCGTTGCTAAAAACAAGCAAAATGATTTCAAAACCTCGAAACAGCTGCTCTGCGATACCAACATCTGCGTCTGTGTAAGCCCGCAACTACTTTTGATTGCGCAAAGTTGGTAACGCCCGGTAATTGCTTGTCAAGGTTTAAGAAATCTCATACACACTCTTTTTACCCATGCAATGAGGAAAATATTCGTGATCAATTGCTGATGCACGTCCTCTACATAGTTCAAAAATCGGCAGAGAAGCGCATAAAACCATATCGGGTCGATTTTGAGACACTCTTTCTCTTTCTGTCTCTCATTTAAACGATACCGGTACTGTCGCGTTTTTTCATGCATTGAACGACGTTGAAATCAAATCATGGAGCGAGCAATATTTCATGCTCCTCTTTTTTAGCACTCTATTATAAATCGGATGTGAATCTCTACACAGAGAAGGCATAGTTTCTACAAAGACGTTCTACAGAATTTCTACTATTCCGACCTCTGCTCTTCGCAGTCTTGGCCAATCAGGTATCCGACTGTCTATAAAGACACTTCTGGTGTAGAAAATTTTGTCCTGGACAACAATTACACTTTCACAGAAAAGTGATGCTTTAAAGTTTGTACACAATAATGACAGAAAATCAAGGAGAAAGCGTATGTACACAGCAAAACATGAAAATACCACTGCAACTCAAACCCAACCGCTTCCAAAAAACACGGCGTAAACATCTTCACGTAAAAAAACAACATTAAATTGAATCACGTTATATTCAAAACGGATTGAGCGCTAGAACTAGATACCAACCTTTTCGACCTTCTTCAACGTTGGTTTCGGAATCTCCGTCTCCTTAAGTTCACCCCAATCTGGATCTTCCTTGTCTTGGGCCCATTTGGCGTACTTGCGTTTCTTCAACATCGCTCGGAAATCCATACCACTCGCGTCTGCGTTCAAACAAACTCGTTTAAAATCTGCTCTTTTGACAATTTTTCACTCTCGCAAATTTAGGTTGGTGGCACCAATGAAGCCCTTCCCAGAGTCGACGGGTTTAGTCCATCGGTATCGCCAACTTAAAATTCGGAAGTCAATTACCGGAGACGTAGAGCTGCATTTCCGCGGAGTCTTCTCCGTGGATGTTGCTAACGACGATTTTGTATTTCCCTTCATCGTTCGGCTTGACTTTACGCATGCAAAGCGTAATTAAGTTGGTTTCACCGTCGGTGAGGAACTTGAATCGGCCACCCTCGATGATCTCCGTCATTCCCTAAAAACCAAACAAATATAGTTTGCTAACAAAAAATAAAGGCGCGATGTTCTACCCAGCACGCATAGTATTCGAAGTAAATTACTTTTCTTTTCAATATTCGCGGTTTTCGGAGTGATATGCGTGGATGCCAACGTTAAAACCGTTAAGAGTAATTTACATTAGGCTCGAGGAGGTAATTTTAAGATCACACAGAGTATTTTTCGTTCGCCTCAGCTGCATAAGCAACTTGGGGTGGGGGTTTTAAGACTAGTAATGCAATGGAAGAAGCTATTGAAAAAAGTAGACAAAGAAAAGATCGATGCATACAGCATGCAGATAAAGGGGGTTGTTTTGCATAAAGCAAATACTCACCGTGATTGAATCCGGCTAAAATAAAATAAAGCAAATAAAAAAGATGAGAGAGCAGAAGAAACAGAGTCACAGAAAGCAGGGGAGAGTTACAAGACACACTTTCTAAATACTTCACGTTAGTTTTAAGCCTTTTTATTTAGAAGCATAAATTTCAAGGGCAAAAATGAATCGGTTAAGAAAACGGAGCTAAAAACCAAAAGCAAGTTTTACCTTATAGAATTTAAATGTCGGAGCAGGGTTGCCTTCAACTTGGACGGTGATGTAGCCAGTTTGATCTGAAAGAAAGAGTTGAAATGTTATCGGAATTGGCAGTAGATTTGAAAGATTGGATTTTTTCCCCGCTAATGTTCCTCCTTCCGCCCTAAGCCAATTGAAGCGAGGCATAGGACATTGAACCTAACATACAGATCGTCGAGCCTGATGCTGCCAACCGAATGAGGAAGTATCAAAGCAATGTGCAAGGCTCCTAACGTAACCATGATAAGCGACATGAGGCTTAGTGACGACAGACTAGCTTAAAAGAGAACCTCACTTCGTTATTCTGCTCCGTTCAGCGTAGTGACGAAAGGTGTAACACAAGAGGTGGGAAATGCAACCTTGAAAATTTACAGGATATGAAAATTACGCCACTGGTAATTGGACACACTCGCTCCTAAAGAGCCATGCAGAGGTTAGCTAAAAATTCGCTGCCGCTAGAAACCATTCATTGCATGGAATAATACGGTCGTAAGAGGGAAACAATTGCGTAGAAATTGCCAAAACCGTTTCTGTGGTAGGCCAAGGACACACGGCGGTGCATTGCTCATTGCCTACCGACCCGCGGGATCGTACGTTTTAGGTACTGTAATTTAAGCTTTATGTACTGTACCTTCAACGGCTGAATAACTTTCTTGAACGTCGACGATGATGGGTGGTCCAGGGGGGCCAATAGCCTTGAGCGGGGTAGAAGGTTTGTTGATTAAGTCCTCAAGCTCCGCAACGGAAGGACGGCGAACATCGGTACTTGGTCGGCGACGCTAAAAAGATACCCCCAAAAAATTAACTTCCGACCACTACTGGTAGATATGTCAAAAGGTAGCCTAGCTAAAACTTACAACCTGGTCGGCGAGTATACCTCGGAAAATTTGACCTTCATGTTCTACCAACTAATCATGCTTAAATCTAAACAGAGTGCAACTTGCATGGTAACCTAACCTAGGTCTTAAGATCTAAACGGAAAGCTTTGAAGCAAATAAAGCGAAAGGTTAAAGACAGCAGGCACAAAAAGCAACATAAAATTTGAACATATAAACACAAAACACAGGGGAGGGGTACGTTGCCCATACGATCTCGTGCTGGTACCATAAAAACTGAGATTTTATATAGGATTGATACCTATTTTGCATCAGGCATGCACTGACTACAGTACACATAAACATACATATCGATTCTAACCACATACAGTATTTACATGAATGACGGTTGAACAAACACACGTATGCTCCTTATAAATTTAGATTGGATTTCAGAAAGAGAATCTTTTTGGAGAAAAGAACATACAAGGTTTGTTATCTGAACCCCGACATTTTCTGACTTCAAATACTCACTGGTACTCCTAACCTTTACGAGCGACCACCTGGGTTGAATAAATTGTAAAATTAAAATTCGATCGGGCATTTGGGTGAAAGCTAGCTTCTCATTCCTCGACCATCACCGACAAAATATCCCAGAATAAAAAATATCGAAGGTATTCGAGAGAACGCTGATTCCGCAAATGAAAGTAATTTGTTTTAGAGTCTACAAATAAAGAGTTGTCAACTTGGTCACGTGATCAAGCTGCCGTGCGATTCAGTGGGCCACGAATGCGACGCGATCAGTTGACGCTTCCCTTTTCTAGGAGTCTCTAATTTCTTTCATCTGCGTTTTGGCGGGGGAATTTTGAAATATTTGCTGATATACAGGTTAAAAAGAGAAAGCGGACCGTCCATAATAGTAAAGAAGCAAGATAGAAATAAAAATATCAAAAGCTGTGTTATGTATAGACTGAATAGAAATATTTAAATTTAACTAATATCGTGAGAATAACTTTAAAATAAAGTTGCGCACCGCGGTACACACGATATCAACAACGCCAGCCTGCGCATTGCGACTTGTTAATAAATGTAAGCCGCAAAACGTGGCCTCGAATCTAGAACTCACCCGGGCATCTAAAACCTCACCGGGCCGCAATTTTCCAGCCTGCAGAAAAAAATTGTTTGAGGAAACGGGCATTCAACAAAGGTATCAGACAAACACAGGACGATACGAGCACCATAACTGCAAACCTGCTGTCAGAGAGAGAGATATGAACGCACACAAAAGGGGAAAGGAGAAGGATAGAGACAAAACGATCACCAACAGACGAATCGAGACAAAAGACGGTCGGATGGACGAAGACAAGTGCAGACTCTCTTACTGCCGACCACGCTAAATGCCATCTTTTAACTTAACCTTTCTTTGTAGTTACATGGTGAATACAAGAATTCTTTTCTTATTGGAAAAGTAATGATTTTAATATCAGTAATTTTCGTCTCTTCTGTTAAAGGCGTATATTAGTCCAGGTTTATGAGAGGAACAGCGATAGTGGCTGTTCTCAGCCCTGGCGTTCAGAGTTTGGGGAGTTGAGAAAGGGATAACAAACGAAGAGTGGGGTAGAGGTTGAAGGAGAGGCGGGGGAGGAGGAGTACATGAACGATGGGTAAGATAGTATGGAAAAGAGATTGTTAGAGAAGTTACGTGGAAAATGAGTGACATAGATTAGTGAGGGAATGAGAAGGGAGGTAAAAGGATAAGGTAAAGAAAAAAAAACGAATACGGTAGTGAATGAAGAGATAGTTAAAAAGTTGGGAGGGGTGAAGTTGATGAAAATAAACCAATCGTGTGGTCGGCCACCGACTGAATTGCGCGCCAAATTAAGCAAGCTTGTGCGCGCTTTACTGCGTGAAGCTCCGTCTCTTAAAATGATTTGTGAGGCAAGATGGCATTTATGTGAGCTAGAAGTTGTTTTCGGCAAAGCAGAGCAGAACAAATTAGGTTTAAGCTCACCCGTCGATCCTCCAGAACTTCTCCTGGTCTCAACTTCCTATGTTCCTAAAAAGTAGACGACACACTGTAGATGGGTCAGGCAGAACTTCAACAATCTTGGGAAACTTGTTGCACTTTCAAGCCAGACATTCCAAGGCAAATGGGTACATCTGTACTCAAGAGTGGTATTTTATTCTAATGGTAGAAACTCCACACTTTCGTACAAATGCAAAAGTCGGGGCAAATGTTTGGTCTAAAATTAACAAACGGTATATTGAAAATAGCCTGAAAATTTCATGACAACTGCCTTGGCCGTTAATACAAGCCGGACTAATGGAACCTAACGACTAGCGAAACCTTCTATTAAAGAGGCATCCTCTAAAATGAATTACATTCTGAAGAATACACCATTAAAACTAATTTAAAAAGTTCCTCAACTGGGTAGCTGCTTAATTTTTTTTTCAAAACCTATACGGTAATGTTTAACTTAGCTCCTGAAATAAGAGAAAAAGACCCTATGGTCCCTATTAGATAAAAATACGTGCAATGCTTTTCAACTGTAATATTAGCTACGTTTTTACCGTCTTCTGTTAATTTTGGACATTTCACCAGGAACTAACAAGGGAATTGTCTGACATGCACTACAACAATTTCAAAAAGGAACGCAAACTCCATAAAATATACCACATGAACTACTCCTACGGACATAAATATGCTCGACTAGACCAAAATAGTACGAGCAAAGCCCACTAACTAAATGCCACAAAAAATCACGACTAAGTCCTGTGGGCACCACTAGTTCTAACCAAACATAAATTAGTCACATATACCATGATGCAATAACTAAATACTTCGAAGACCACATAAGAAAATAAGAATCATATTTTATGAGAGTGTAATATGTTTATGTACTAAAAATCGGAATAAAATACTTGTACATGTGTAATTCCTTCGGTTTCACACGAAATCCAATAATTTATCTCAATCATTCTTCACATCAAACTTCACGTCTACTTGATAAGCTTGAAAATTGATACACCATACAGAAGTACGCTTGTTTGTTCTATAGTCACAAACGACACTAATATAGTCGTTTAATTTCGAAATAAACATTTTAAAGCACGGTGCAAGTGGAAACGCGACTTCTGCATGGAATAATATGGGGAGAGCCCGCAGACTCCGAGATAGGCAACCGCAACACATATGAACGGCACATGTTGCCTATCCACAACTTTGCAGGGGCTCTTAGATCAAGCTAACTTTGATACTATAACCACTCCTTAAAAAAGTGCACAGGGTGTTCAAGATATAAAAAATAAATAGACAGGATGGCATATGGGTTCAGGATTACATGAGAAAAGAAGAAGATCAAAGGAGACTTTTGGATAATTTCATGGGGTACGACGATCTACAAACTAAGGACTACAAAAGTCCCTAAAATGCTTACGTTTACAATGGACAGGCGATAAAGTCCGACATGTACGCCGGGTTCAAGGAGTGGTTATGTCGTTGAACCATAAATATTGAAAAAAAAATGTAGGTACCTAGGTGTTTATCTGTATTATTCTGTATCTGATTGTGTATTAAACAGACACGTGAAAACCACGAGTAAAAAGAATCTAAATAAAAGCGTAATAAGGCAGCTAAGTACTGAATAACGCTGCGTCCCAGCAAAACATAAACTGAACGTGGTTTTGCTTGGACTAAGTATAAAGTAGCGTCCTCTAGCGTATTTACCTCGTCACTGATAATAAGTGAGGGTCTTCGGCCGCCTTCCTCGGGAGGAATGAGCGACCCTCTGCGGCTGGTTGCCGGCGATCCGGGGATAAGCGAGCTCTTACGGCTGCCGGGCTGCGAGTCGTCAGGGGCGATGATCTCGGGCACTTTGACGCGCTACAGGAAAGGCCACAAATCAATCGGACACATGCCTACATGCCTCTACTTTAACTATTTGGCGACTATCGTGACAATAAGGGCGGGAACTATTTACACTCAACATGCGACAAATAATGGGTGACGGAAGAATGTGTAAGTCAGACCTGTCTTTCATCAGTCGCAGTGGCGGTTGTTAAGTTTTAAAGGTGGATTTCCCATCTCTGTGTTCCATCTCGTCGAAAAGTGACAGCAAAGCGAGACACAAAGCGAGACACAAAGCATGTAACCTTGCTCGGGAGAACCTAGGTCTTTCAGCGTGATGCCACATCCTCAGGCAGTATCTGCCGCCGAGAAGAAAGTCGCTTTAGGCTTGGCAAAAGCCTAGAGGAGCCAAAGGACGCGCATGGTAGGTGACCAAAATCAATCTGGGTTAGCTTGATGTAGCCCACGCGGCTGTATATCGTCGATTTCTATTACTAACAATAAGTGACTATTCACATGCTGCCCCATTTAAAATGTATTAGGTTGGTTTCCGTACGTTCAAATCTCCCTTGAACATAGGCGTGCGAATAGAACTGACTTTATAATGTAATGAAAGATCAAACCTGAATGGAACACGAGAGTTGGAAAATACCCCCTTTTTAACTACACTGTGGTGGGGGTGGCGGAAGTGGGAGAACATAGCACGGATTATGTGTGCGAGAGATTGCGGAAGTAGTAGAAGGAAGTACAGAGGGGGCACGCGCTCCGAAAAGAAGTACCCTTTATCAGAGGCTCTGAATTTCAGGTGAAGTTAGATGAAACTGGTATTGTAATGCGGTATGGGTGAGATGTGAGAGAGATGAAGCAAAGTGAAACCGTGAGAGAAGCCAGTATTTCGGTGGGGTAAGCAGCCAGGTTACGGAAACAGTGCGAGAGAGACAGAGACAATCTACGCGGTCGGATCCGCCACAGCGGCATCTTTTGAGACAGGTCTGGTGTGAGAGATAGATACGTGCTCGATGTGTCTGGGTATTTTTGTGTCAGCAGAGGTTTTTCCTTGCCCGTGTAGTGTTAATATGAAAGAATACTTGTTGTGCCGTTTCGACACGTACCTTGCTGAGGTCTATGGTTGTTTTGTTGTTCATTTCTGTTTTTTTCTCTCCCGGCTGTAGAGTCGTCAAATAACACATATTTGTAATTAGTCACAGAAACACTTTGGGTGAGCACAGCCTAACCAATCAGCGGCCAGATAGAAAGCACTACAACCTGCACTGTCCCCCCTGATCGTTTCTGTGGGTCCAATGGGTCCAAACAAAATGGTAGTGCTACCTACAAGTTAAACTGTCAAAATCAAATATTGTTGCTAACTTTGAATTAGCTAATCCATAGATAAAATAATCACGAATCTTGATCTCGACTGTAAGCGATTCTAAGCTTTTGGGATGCTGTAATCTTGATGCAGTCAAAAGTCTGTAACAATTCAGATAGCAGACAAAGAGTGAAAAAAGTTTTATTGTCTCGGCGTATTTAACCTTTTCTCCGCTTGACGCATGGCAAATGGAAGGGCAACCCAGTTGGACTAATCAAAGATAAAGAGGTTTTGCGAGACGTAAAGCTGTCTCGAATTTCCAGAAATAAGGAGACACAGTGCACGTTTCTACTAAGCAACATAGATGGAATGGGTGTGAATAAAAAAAAAATGAAAGGGAACTGCATTACAATGTGGAAATAGCAACTTCGTATTCTATCATGGAAAACCATTTAAGGTGAGGAAAGCGATTTTAACAAGGAGAATACGAACAACAGGTTACCATCTAACTACAGTGAACGACGAAAAACAGCAGTTCTCTATAATAGAGAGCCATCGATTAGAGAAAAACCGAAAATTCATGTTCCGCAGATTAAGAATTACATTTAGTGAGTTAGCTTTTATTTATGAAGTGTACTGATTTAATGACGATCGGTTTAGATGAAATCGAATTTTTGAGGTGATGATTTAAACTTGCGTTATACTTAAAACGAGTATTACTGCGTAGACCGACGTTAAAAGACCGAATTTCTACGACATAAGCGCAAACAGGCGTCTTTTTCAATCACCTGCCCAACCTCTACCAACAATAACATAAATGTTCTTTATTTGGTCTTACTTTAGTCGCGGGAGTGGGGGCGGGAACCGCTGGTTTAGCGGAGGCCGCTGGCCCAGCGGGGACAGCGAGGGCCGCAGGGGCAACTTCAGCGACAGAGGTAGATTCCTCTACTTCGACGTCAGGGATAAATTTCAATGGATCGTATTTAGGCTACAGAAAATATTTTTAATTATTATTTAATTTAATAATTATTTCCGAATAAGAGTTATTTAATTTACTTTTAAATCTTTTTTTACGTAATTCATTGTTTAATTTTCGGATGTTCAACAAAAATTATACGTTTTTATCAAAGTTAATAAGCAGGCTCTTTAATAATTCATAGATGTTTTAGATGAGATATAATTTAAGATATGAACAGGATTTACCTTCGTTTCAGTCTTGATTTCAGGGACGTTCAGTGTAGGGGTAGCTGGTTTGGCCGCTTCAGTGGGCTAGGCGTCACACAGGGGGAGAGAAACACACATTATTAATCACAGTTATTCCATAATTTACCGCTTTTCTGGTTGGAGATTAGAAAACTCCCGTCGGAAGGGATGTTTTAACTGTATTGCCTCAGGTGAGACAGAAATCTTGCTCCAAAAGACGGCTCCTAATACTGAATTCGTCCTTTCCCTTTTATTGACAAAGCAAGTTGACGCTTTGAAAACATTCGCAAGAGACTGTTTCGGTTGTTCTTTTCTTACAAAACGAAAACATAAATTTTTAAATAAAGGAGCAAGATTTTCTATCAAGCCTGGTGACAAAACTAGGTAACTCTCATGACGGATACGTGGTGATATTTGCGTAACGCGGGTTTGTAATTAGGTCTGTCCTCACCCTCTCTGCCTCGCCCAGGGTGCAGGGTGCCATTTATAAGCGGCTGCAACGAACAAAAGGCTTGTCCTTTTCAAACAAAAGCTTCCGCCCGTCCAATAGGTTATGTTAGTAGAAATTTTCTGGATTTGAGTAGTTCCCGCAGCATTCGCTAAATGGCGTCTCACACTCTGGGCAAAGCGAGTGTTCGTTAACACCAACGTATCCTCATAGACTAATTAACACATATAAGGAGGGAAGGTCAATTCTAGGATCTAAACTACCGGTAGGTCAGGTACAGTCTCATTTGTCCCGACTACAAAACATAGATTCACCCGTCTTCCAAAGTCTAATATTTTACGTAATGTTGTGAACATTTAGTAAGAGAAGGAGAATAGAATTTAAGTTTGAAGGTTGGTCACAACAAACGTCCGCCATATTGGATTCAAAATGGCTGACATGAATTGTGGCTCACCATAACCTCTCTTTCTTCTTCCTTGCCTATAAGACGGCTTTGTACTCACCTTGAGTGAGACTTTTTCGGGTGTTTGAGCTGTCGGAGGCTGCAGCAATAACGTTCGTGGTGGTAACAGGAAAAAGAAAGCAAGAAGAAAGACGCATTGGCGTCGTTAGGATTTGAACAAACAAGTCTAACTAAAACTATGGTAGTCACAAAGGGATCTAATTCAACTAAACGGGATTCCACACAAATAGTTTTTGGTTTGATGTGTTTCTGTTTTGTAGACGAAATATTGGGTGTGATTCTCTTTGTATGTACCAAATTGCTAGATTTACTTTACACATGTACGCGTGAACTGCACATGGTATTCCAAGTAACTTAAATCTACGTTGTTAATGACGCAGCAGCTTAGGAAGCAACGCTAAAAATAAGTACGCTTGCAGGACAAGTCAACTTGTGTCCTGAAATAACTAAATTAAAAACAAAAAAAGTTCTCTTCCACAAAGACATCTTTACACTTGACACTGAAATAAAACCACATTTCCTTTATACAATGCGTAAAGGCAAATGGCTGTACAAGCATTGTTTTTACAATGCAGTATTCTTCGACTTTGTAGCCAATAACATATACATGAAAGCAAGAAGCCCCGGTGGATATCTCTTTATGTAAACTTGCAACAAACGAAGTATTTGTTGCATTGCGCAAAAAGCTGAAGAAGCATTGTTATTACAATGCTTACCTCCAAAACTGACGATTTCCTACGAGTATCCATCTTATCTTCCTCCTAAAATACAAAAAGGTTTTCATTTAACGACTCGTCACATATATTAAGCTTGTAAACTTAACGATATCGGCGGGTATTAGTCGACCATCTTGGTGAGAGATACGTGTTGAATCTAATATGACTCACACGGTAGGCAACTACTCTGTTTCCAAGCGGGGAAGTGTGGAGGGTTGCCTATCAAACCTTGGACACAGAGGGCTATGTTCGAAAAGAGTTCCATCTTTCACAAAGACTTGTTATAAAGAAGAAAGAAACGCAGTTCTATCGTGAGACGGAGCGTCACTCAAACTACACACCAAGATGGCGGCTAACTAGGCCAATACTTTAACGATTGGCAAAGCGGAAATATAAAAACGATGTTAATGATTACCTCTGGTGTAATAATCGATGGTTTCCTTTCCTCGGCAGGCTTGAAAATAAAACGAAACATCCATTAAAATTCGATCGTGATAACTTCCTATGAGACTAGAAACTAGCTGTGCAGAGCCAACATCTGATATTCCAAAATAATTCTAAAGTAGAAGCTGATACCTTTTTAGTTGAAAACCTGCGTTCGGGTTTCTGAAAACAAAAGCAGATAAGCAAAGTTCAAAGTACTTTATACAATTTTCTTGACAAAAAAAGGTTTGCTAAAATTCAAATATTACCTTTTCTGGCGGCTCCAAGGCCAACGAAGTTTTACGATCAGAGCCAACTCCGTTTTTGAGCTAAAAAAAAATCAAAATAATTTTTTGAAAAATCACTCTATAAACCCTAACATTTGAACCTAGATATTCAGTTTAACATGTTATAGATGTTTAGCAGATGATTGTGCGCTGTTTTTGTGTGTGTTCTACAGCTAGTGAGGTTTAGATGATTTATTTTTACAGTTGTCTGTTATGATTGGTTTTGGGTTTTGTGATTTTAGGGGTTTAGGGAGTTAACCAGCAGGAATTTACAGCACTTGTTATTGATTGCGATTTCGTTTATACTTTACAGACTTTCTTTGTCCTTTCATTATGCTGATTTTTTGGACATCACTTTTAGAGATGCATACCACTTACGATTTACAGGTTTATGTGGTTTGTACTTTTTTCTCACGTTTTACAGTGTCACCGGATCAGAACACCTGTTAATAACACTCATAGACACATTATACATTGGTAAGAAACATTTTAGCAGGAACACCAGTCTTTCCCGCGCACCAAAACAGGTTTATAAGTACAAATAAAAGGGTATTGTTTTTACAATGGGTCTCCATTTGGTTTAGATATTTCATAACAAACATTTAAAGGCGCATCTCACACAGTCCCTGCACACAAAGGCATTGACTTCCGACATGCATTCAAATGATGTTTCAACGCTTTTTATGATAGAGATGGTTTAAAAAGTACCGCTGGCACTTTTTTAGCAGCCCGACCTTAAGTTCGCAGTTGTCACACAGGTTGTGCTTCTTGAAGCTTTTTATAGCGTTTCATTTAAACGATCGCTTTAATCAGAATCTTCCACATTTTGTTTTTATTTTAGGATGCAACAACAGTTTATGCACAGCATTTTATTTACCCACATTTTTTAAAGATATTTCAGCACACTTTAAACGAATGATTTAAGCGGAACTGTTGAATTATTTACACGACTGTTCTCCATTTTACCGGCACTTTCTGTTCCATTTTAAGCACAGACGAATTTCAATTTATTCACACTCTTTAATACTGTGTCACAGCTCATTTTAAAGATATTATTTAGTCAGACCATATTTTGTTTTAGGTAATCGTTCCACATTTTAAGAATTCGATTTCTCCATGTTGATCCTTTAAGTCGTTCTGCTGGCGAATGCTGCTTATATACATATTTATATTGTTCCACGGAGCATTTATATTTAGGATGATGAGCCGCCGAGGAGTGCTCCTCACCTTAAGTTTGTCATCATCTTCCACCTCAAGTTTGGCCTCCGCCTCCTTCTGCTTCTTTGCAAACGGCTTGAGCTGTACATTGAAAAACTTCTCCCCTCCCGTCAACTCTCTTTGCTTCAGGTCAATCTTGGGTCTGTCAGCGGGTGGTTTCACCCCCCACTTCCTGGCCGGCGCAGCGCCATTCGCGTCCTCCGTCTGCGTAACCAGTGAGCACATAAACAACGGTCCACCGCCTTGTATGCAGTGAAGCCAGCACAAACACGCACACACGACAAACAACATACATGTGCCTGGGCACTTTAGGTGTGGTTTAAGCCGCCTTTGTGTTGCGTTTAGGTTGCGTTTTGGAACATCCAGCCGGCGATAGCACAGAAACGAGGGTGCGGATGCGCGCGGCTCAGTGGCGTCGGCGGTGGCGACCTCGCCGACGCTACTCAGAGCTCCAGGAACATCCTGGCACCCGACGAAGACGGAGACGGCACGAGTCCGTCATCGCCTCACCTTCTCCGAGTACTTCTTTGCATTGCGCTGTACCGGTTGAAGCGACACGTCTAGGAACGAGTCAAATTTCACAGCGAGTTTTCTAGGTTTTGATAGCGAATTGCGTTTCTCACCGCCTCCTAGATCCTGCAGATCAAGCTCTCTTCAATCTTCACTCGTTATACAAAAAAAAGAACACGTTTTCTTGAGGAACAACACACAAAACCTGTTTCTTGTCTTAATATGACGTATTAGTGACGACAAAGCGAGGTTAACAGCAAATGATATGGAACGCGTAGTCAACGATTTTTGAAGCTAAAGCGCACATCTCAGGAGAATTGAAAGCAATAGATATCCTCTGTACATACATTAAAGAAGTTTTTGAGAATGGTGCCTTGAAACAATATTTCTTGTACAGCTGTATTTGATACAGTAGTGATACAGTTCGTGATGGGTGATATCCGAGATATCAATGTTCTGTTTTCCGTACATGGATTAGAGGTTTTGGAATGGATATCTTAGAGGAGTGTTTTTGCAGCGATTCAGTTGTTATGATAGTGAGGAACTTCGTGATGAGTGATTATGTTTCCACGATTTGTAAGTGATGATTTCTTTCAGTATACTTGTTCGATAATATATAGAATAAAGAAAGAATGAAAGAAACAGAAAAGGAAGAAAATTGAAAGCTTAGCACATAAAATTTTGCCCCTTTTATTATTTGAATTAAGTGAAGGGATTTTCTGATACGTATATATTCAGTAAACCGGGGAAGATATGACTACAAAGGTCCGTAGTTTAAGTAGGTAACATTCAGAGTATTACTTTTTTTCAGTTAGGTAACTTATACTTATGTCGGAAAACCCTTTTGATACAGAAACAGTTTGCCAAAGTGCACAGTGAAGCAATTGGGGAAATAAAAGATATCCAATAAGTAAATAATCTGAAAAATACAAATCTGTACACATTTTATAAAAGGAGCAAAATGCAATGTCTTTTTCTTGTGTTTTGAAAATGGCCGCCATCTTACCTTTTCGGCTTCAGCTTTCTTTTCTTCCATCTTTTTCACTCCGAGCATCTTGGCCTCCTTAAAAAGAGATAGATTAACGTCAACACGATGCAGAACATATGCAAATGCTTTACGAGACATGCCGAATGAAATCCAATTTCCGAACAATCTTCACAGGGAAAAATATATTGTAGGCGTAGCTTGTAGTGTTGCCTGTCAGCGCGATGTTAAAATGTTATGCCAAAAATTGTTATGAGTGAAAAAAAAAACATGTATTTCCCCACAAAAGCCAGGAATGATAATTTTCAATACGCGGTTTATATTTGGTCGCGGTTATTATGTTCCGTTTAAACCAAAACTTTTGAGTGATATTGCAGACTTATGTTCAAAGTACTGATAGTACAGGTCTCTACTGCTCGTAAATTTGTCAAAGAAGATAAGCCCAAATAAGTTTCAACATATCAAAAAACCAACTGTTCTCATTTTATACGGATGTTAGGTGCAGATTGTAGCTCATGTCTTGTAGCATTTTAGTGTTGGTGCTATGTAGTGTTAAACATGTATCGTAGTTTTTTGATTAAATGGTTTTTTAAAAAAGATTTTGGTGAATTCAGCAGGTATGTTTTAGTTGTGGTGCGATTGCGTAATGGAATTTTAGTGCTCAAAACCACCCTGTCCACCCAGTGCTCGTACCTTCGGTGTATCGTCATTAGTGCCCCAAAAGTCGGTATCATTATCGTCGACAGCGATCTGTAAAGGGTGCAAATTCACTGGGGTCAAAAAAAGACATTGAACTCAAGAATGCAAG
>Ga0058701_10001005_pt1 | contig 19385 bp, 9 predicted proteins | sample AgamicOrMae_FD_97039 | JGI IMG/M metagenome (GOLD analysis project Ga0058701, IMG submission 97039) | Agave microbial communities from Guanajuato, Mexico - Or.Ma.e | ecosystem: Host-associated > Plants > Phyllosphere > Phylloplane/Leaf | place: Guanajuato, Mexico | collected 2012-06-04
TGACTCATCAGTGCAAAATTTGAACTTTTGGCAACAGCGCTCCTCACACTTGTGTTCACGCTGCGAAAGTAAGTGGGAATGTCCGTAGCGTATCAGCGACTACATTGAAGCGGACCGCGTCAATATTCTATGCATTTATACGCCTAAAACGCTAATTTGTCAACTTGCCCCGTTTGTCAACTAGCCCCGGTCTCCCCTATATGAACTCAAAATGAGTCGTTGTTAAGTCTGTAAGCCACTTTCAACAAAGTGCAATCAGTGTTTCTGTAACGTAGGCCACCAGTATAATATAATGCATGGACTTACCCTGTAGAGCCATCCGCCACTAGAGAGTATCACCTGGCCCAAATCATTCTGCACTCCGAAGGGGTAGCGTACTTCGGCTGGGCGTGCATTGGGGGCGCCATGGGCGTTGGGGGCGGCGTGAGGCGATGGCTGCGGAGGGGGCGGCTGCTGGGGCAGCAGGGGCGGTGGCGGCCGCGGCCGCGGCGGCGGGGACGGTTGCTGCGATTGGTGGCGGGAAGGCGGGGGGGCTGGCCTCATGCCGCCCACATCCTCCGCCCTCGCTGCGACCTGCAACACAACCAAAACAAACCAATCCTTAAAAACTCAAAAAAATTAAATAATTTGTAAATTTTTGGGGTTAAATTTTTAACCTATCGAGCCCAGCGGGGCGACAGCGACAGGAGACAAGGCACAAAGGGTACACCCGTTTCAGGAAGTTCTCACCCATGTTTTGGGGGTGAAAATAAAACGGGGATGGTCCCTACGATTTTTTTTCTTTTTCACTTTTTAAGATAGAACTACCGGTACTGTACATGTAGCCATATAATTAGAAACGTCTCGTAGCAGAGCTTCCCGTGGTTGTAAATAGGTCTATCTTGAAATATTGCAAAAATACGTACTACCCCTTGCTTTATTTTCTTGCTTAAAATAGGTAAGAAATCCCTGAAACGAACGTTTATTGTTTATTTTTTACTGTGCTTGATCTTACCAAGGTTAACATAAGTGACACGTTTGTATATCGTTGTTCGTAAAATGTAGTGATGACAAACTGAACCAATAGAGGCGAGATATAGAATTTTCGAACTAAGTAAAGATACACAGCGAAGAAAAGCCCTTAAAAAGGTTTGAGGTTTTCTTATAATTACACAAGTATTAACGTGCTTTACAGGTACTTAAAATGTCTCAAATTTTGGCATAGAAGGAATACTAGACGTTCCCGAAGGTGAAAGGATTGACTTAAACTATTTTGCCTAAAAGGGCGGCTTGAAATCTCTTAAAAAATTATCACAATTTTCCTGGCGATTCAGGAAACATTATTAAAGACCACGTAAGCGATTTTACTCAGTTAGCTCCGGAGATCGTGTTGGGAACGAAGTCCTGCTACTGAAGACGTCTAAGGTACCGCATATTAAACCGTTGAACTTCCGCTGTGACCCTGAAGCTCACATTTACGACCCGTTTGCGGGTTATGATATGTCCACGCAACGGGCCATGGTTTACAACGCGACTTTGCTCCACGGATAATATACACAAATTCAACTTTAATAGCAATAGGCCAACCCATAAAGATACGCTTCAAAAGTTCCGAGAAAATCCTTCGTTGCAGATGCCCATTAAACTGTAAATTTTAACGGTGGGATTGCCCGCGTCATGAGTTCAACCTTCCGTCAAAGACAAGGTTGATACATTCAACCTTCAAATTCGTAATGGGCTTCCTGAACTTGACGCGAATGACTTCAATCATAGATTCGATATTCATCGACGAGTTGCACGCACGCCCGGCCTCTATCACGTCGTATAGATCCAAACTGTATTATGCCCGAGGGGTCAAGAAGTGGTTGAGCTAACTTGGGGGAGATCTGCTGATGCAAGAGGGCCCGCTGGAAAACAGCCAGTAATGGCGTCCGTCGAAGGTGATAGAGCCGCAAGAGAGGCTGTTACCTTATCACATATGAATCCTTCCATTGCATAAAGGTAATAGTGACCATGCAAAGCGGTCTCCAGATTAGATTCTCCCTCCTTACTCTCTGCTTGCGAGGGAAAATTGATTTTAGTTACCTTTACAAAAGAACGAAACTCTTTGAGATATTATTACTATTCATCTGAATGTTTTGAAATATGAATATTTCTTTTTTTTTAAATATAAAAACCACACGATTAAGTAGGTACGATTCCGCACAATCTCAAACGGATATCAAATATAAATTCCATATAAATTCAAATAAAAAAACAAGCCCACTCCTATACCGTAACAAAGTCCAACCTCACCTTTCTTTGCTTGGGCACACGTGCTAGTTGATATTTTCGCTCGTCTCTTACAAAATAAGTCTTTCGAAGCCTAACGTTTCATCTCCCAAACTTGAAATTGTACTTGAGAAGGTGGCTTCGAGATCATGACCTTGAAACTCATCTAAGTCCTTAAGGCCATAAAACTGGTTAAAAAGAGACATTGTGCACTCCGCCGTAAATTTTCAAGGTCACATTTTCCTTCTTACGTGTGTTGACCCTTCGTCACCAAACCGATAAGAGCGAGGCAAAGGGCATTAACCTAACCTATAGTCAAGCCCGATGCAGCTTGCTTCTCAGTAGCAGATGCCTTCCAAAAGGCGACAGCTGAGCGGAGCAGTAAAAACTGAGGCACAATCCACAAAGCCTAGATTAACTTACGCTAACCTAGGTTAACATTCCTTTTAGTTTAACCTGTTTTCATGATAACGCAACCAACACTACGTGGTTGCATGTCGTTAAACCTCCTCGTATGACGAAAGGCTGAATCAGAAAAGAGCGTAAGGTAGAAAGTAAAAACTTTCAAAGAGAAAGTGTAATTGAACCGACGGAACTATTTCAAATGCCTTGAGGACTTCTGCTGGGACAGCTTGATTGAGGAAAAATCCAGATACGATAATAAAGTCTTCATAGGTAATCTCGGCTTCGTAACAGTTGTTGCTTCATATTGAAACCAATTAAGAGCTATATATGTTGAAGTGCAATCGAATTTGCGAGTGACAGAGCGCCTGTCTGTTTGGACGAGCGGATGCCCTTGGGGCTTTTCACGAGATATTTACTCGATTCAGGCTGCCTGGAGTAAAGCTCCTTTCCATTTGCCGTGGATTTTCTCCGCGCGGGGACTTATCGCATTCTGAGGCTTGTGATTAGACATCGAGCAGTTGACGGTATTCCCACTTTTCTTACAGGAAAACCTAACGTAACCAAATTCCCCAACCTAACCTAATCGGACGTATCCCAACCCATTTGACCTGACTTCTCCGAATCCATATCATTAAGGTGACATTGATTTCGAGTTTCAAATAAGTCATCTGGGCATATGCAAGCGGTTTTGTGTGTTCTTAGCTTATTTGGCAGTCGACTACCTAGATTTACAAATTGGATTAGAAACTGGTTTTAAAATATTCAAAAATATTAGTTAGCGTGAAATTGAATTTTCTGTAGTAAATTGGCGGCGAAAGTAAGCTTACAGTATACACTTTTATATCGGTGAACGTTAGCAACGTCTCAAATACCAATTAATTCTTAAAAAAAAAAAAGAAAAAAGAACTCTCGCTTGGCAGCTGGTGCACGAGAGAGCGACGGACAACCTCTTGCCAGGGTCAAGGGGAAACCAAACCACTTGTCTGAAAAGAATGTACTGGACAAGTGATTAGGGTCGAGATTAAATCCGGTAGGTCGGACTTGCGTAGAATGAGGCCTGGAATAGAGCTGGATTGGGGTCGGACGAAGGTCTGGGTGAACCTTTGGACTTATCAAGTGGTTTTCTCCAGACGGTGACAGAATGTAAGCCCAATGCTTCTTTTTCTCTTATGCATGTAAGTGCAAGTATTTAACTGTAAATTGAAGTGGCAATAGACTGGAAAAAAAGAGATGAAATAACTATCATGAATTCTCGTTAACGGTAGAGTCAACGCTCGTACAAATTCTCCGAAGAACTAAAAGGCAAAAATGCGAGGGTGTCCTCGCAGAGGTAACTCGTTCTTATCGGCAAGACGACCAGGAGATATGGCCACAAAGGATGGCGTGGGTGTCCGGTGAATGGCCAGGTGACAGTCGCGAGGGGGACGCAAAGGCGGTGGACGAGCAAAGGGACGAGCAAATATCGGGAACAGGGTGTTGAAAGGTCATAAAAATATGGAATCAGCAAATAAAATGTATTTTCCTTAAAAAAAATAATCACATGAGGAACGATTTCAATTATAGAAAAAAGCAATATTTTCTTTCGATACCTTGTAAATTGCTCGAGATTCGACATATCGAAAGCTTATCTCGAAAATCCGCAGTGTGAACATCAGTTTTTGTTATTTTCGACCTTTTTTTGTTTATGTATTCCTTTGTAAGTGACGAACAAACTGATAGCTTTGTTACGCTGTCCGAGTCGCTAGCAATCACGCTCGTTCTTTTTGCCAAAACAGCCAACCGATTCTCGAAACAGTGAAGCAACATAAGAAGTAACGACAATTTGGCGCGCGAGAAATGCGCATTTTTCTTGGAGGTGAAGATGCTTGTACGGTATAAGGCATGTATTCTTAAGGGAGATTTCGACACGCGTCAAATCATTAAGTTAAGAACTTTTAATTTGAATTTAAAAAAAACAAATACTATCAAAACCAAATCTAATGATACTAAAAAAGGACCACGGATAAATACACGGGCCTTGAAAATAATCACTTTTTTTTTTACTAAAAAAGATGAATGTGGAGTTTAAATTAAAGCGAATGCATTCTTGGAATTTGATGACTAAAGATATGCGAAAACTATGGGAAGCAGGAACGCAGTTTGATTTAATTCGAACTGCAGCACTCTGGTAAGCTGCACTAAAACTAACTATTCAGTACACCAAACAGGAAATTCTCATGATAAAGCTAGGCTGACTGGCGGTACCATCACCGAACAAAGCCTGTTTTGATTTCATCGCTTGCCTGTGATTGAAACCTTTGTACCACATCAGAGAGCTAAACTGATTAGTGGGACATCGGTCCGTTTTCAGCCTGACACGTTTAATCCTTCAGGTTTCTATTTGGTCAATCGTAATTAGATTAATCATCATACATCTATATAATATAGACACCCTTTCTTCAATAACCTTTCATTCGACGAAAGTTTTAGATGATAGTCGGCGAGGGGTTTCAGCGACTCCACTACTCACTGTCAGATTTCAATCCAGTCCAACTCAATCTGCCAAAACAGCAAACATTGCCTACCGAAAAGCGGTGGATCGCGCGGAATCCGTGGTTGGTTTATCATTCCTTTGATGCACACATTCCAAAACCACAATATTGTATGAATGAACACAGCAACAACAAATGGTTTTAGCAGACGGGCGAATGGCTCATGGTCTCAAGGCACATGATACCACAGGCACGAAAATGCTGGGACACTGGTTCCAGAAGTGTTCGATTAGGTTAACCAGGATTAAGTTCACCTATGATCAGTTAATCTTCTGAAAGAACACTTGGTTAGGAAAACCTATATTGAACTGGGTCAAGTACCTTGTTCCTCACTTTTTCACCGCTCGGTTCGGAATCTCTGCTGATATTTATCATCGGGCAGTGATGGTCGAGGGCAGAGTTATGCTTGGTGACAGATAAGTTACGTTAACTCAGGTTAACTTAACCCTTTACAGCCCAAAGTATTTGGAGTGAAATTTAGCTTAAGAAGAAATGGGAAGAATTTTTTTTCACTAAAATACGCAGTTTTAAGCTTTTTAAAATGCCTAAATTATAAAATTTAAGGTTTCCAGAGGGGTGATATTTTTTTCAAATTGAAACAATACTGAACTGAAAAGATCCTCAAAAATATTTTTTTCTGTTGCCGAACGGCATCGCTGGGCAGTAAAGGGTTAAATTAGGCCACGCGCCTTTTGCCTTCATTCTAAATTTGAATCAGTGAAAGTCTCTAAGATTCAGTGAAAATTCACCTAATCTTAGAGACTTTCACTGATTCAAATTTACAGTGTCGTTCCGACGAAACTCCGCTCGGCTTGGCAACAGATAAAAAATGAGTAGGACAATGCTACCCTTTAAATTTTCAGTGTACACGAGAGGCTTTTTGGCGCGAGATCCACGTTTTCTTGAACTTTTACCTGGCGCTCTCCGTATTTCATGTCTGGGGCGGAGGGGCCACAAAATGGCCGTGTTCCCCTTTGGACAAATACAGGTGTTCCATGTGAGCCGCACGTTTGCGATATTGAATTCTGTTTAATAAAGGGCAGGCGAGCGCCGGAAAAAGAAGAACAAGGACAAGAACATCGATGGAGAATGCTGCGCGCTGAAATGATTTATTCGGATAGTCAACGAATAAAGGTAGTACGTTTATTGAGGAAGTGCGTTATACAGGATTATTCTTGCACAAGAATACCCAAAGATCATAACGGCCTCTCCAAAGAAAAAACGAACAAGTGGAAGAGCGTGTTTTAAAAACTGATCAAGTAAAAGGGTACGTTTGAAAAACGATCAACTGTAATGCATCAGTATAGACGATGATCGATTTTTCAAACTAACACGTTTATTTGATCGATTTTTTGTGCACGAGTTTTCACTCGATCGATTGTTGACTGGATAGGAATCGATAATGTGACGACAGAGATATCTTTCAAGTACATGATACGATCAAAACTTGCATTAACCGATAACTGCATGCGGTGCGAGTTGAATCCGATAGATATCCGTTGAGTCACCTATCTCTAAAAAAAAACAAAAAAAAAACAGACACGATTGCGTTGAAAATATTACACAATGTTAGACCATATTACGCCACATTACGGTCACTATACGTAGTTAAGGATATCGCTTCCCTTCCCAAGGAGGGGAGTTGGGGCTATGCAGGTACCACTTCTGAGAACGGGATTGGAACCATGGGGCTCGTTTAAGTTCATTAAGGATTTGTTGAGGTCAGAGTAAACTTCATGACACTAAGTAAAGACGATTTTCTTGGACTGCAAGTCCGTCGGTGGTGAAAAGAAAGAGAACCCTCTAAAAGTCAGCTGCAGCGACGGAGATCAGAGTATACACGCCCGTCAGTGTTTGAACAAATCCAGCTGAGACGCGGGTTGCTTTCAAAATAGCTGCTCTGTTTGATAGGTTAGATTTCCTCCCTCTTGTGTGTCACACGGGTTTGATACTTCATTTCATCATGAAGATATTAACATAACCGTTAAGGTTGAGTGCCTTGTGCCCCGCTAAACTTCGCTAAACCCGCTCCGCTCGAATGTCACCAACCTGATTGAATTCACTTCTCAGCGGCAGCTGTTTATCACCGAGAAGTAAAAGGAACAGAGCTAGGTGACCTTTTCTTTAGGCTATGTTAAACAGAGCATCCGGTATCACTTGGCTTACCAAGGGAGTACAACTGTGTCCGCCCTAGATTTTCTTGAAATTTTCAGAACTGGAAGATAGCGGCATGGAAAGAAACCCAAGTCTCAAACTTACTGCCGAAAATCGTTTTTACGACCTTAAAAATAGCGTTCAATTTTGAACATTTTTTTCGATATAATTTAAAACAAATAATCATTCCTTGTGGAACACCTAAAAGTAGACCTCAAGACTGAACTTTTGAGAAATTTACCTTATTTCAAGCCGTTTTTAAGATATTGAAAATTTTTCGTGTTTTCACATTTTTTGTTCAATTTTTAACGCTGTTTTTAAAGTAGGAAAAATACATTTTAGCATTAAGTTTTAGGTTTGGGTATCTTTTCATACAACTATCTTACTGTTCGGGAAGTTTCTGGAAAATCGGAGGCGGGAAGTTAAGGTTAGCAAAGGTGAACATAACAATTTCCATCCCTTCTATTTTACAGTGTAGTGTGTGGTAAATAAGTCCTGCCACGAATCCATCTCACCTAACCCTTTTTTTCAATGACAAAGTCGGAAGAGAACAATCCATCAGATGTTGACGAATGCGCTGCAGTGATGTACACTTCCATAATAGCGCCCCATAAGAAGCGACCTTGTCAGTACACAAAACCTACAAAGAAGGGAAAAAGCGGGCAAAGTTTGGACGAGAAGGCAAGGCATCGCGTCTCGGCTCGGCGCCGCCGTGGCGAGCAGGGCGTCGTGTCAGCACACATTCATCGCAGCGCCGAGCGCCAATTTATTTCAATTTGGCTGGCGGACAAAGACGCATGGATGCCTCGTAGCGACAGCAGGCTACACCGCACCGCACGACAGATGCGCTCCGATGACTTCGAGTTTAACCGAAAAGCCCTCATAGGGCACGGAGCAACAGGCCCGAGTCGCCAATGCCCGTAAACGTTGCGGCCCTTGGATATTATTACTAGCCGTTCACATGTTGCGTAATGCTCTTAAGGAGGGAAGAGTGTTCACTTGCGTCACGCCCCATACATAAGGAAAAAGCGTTACGAGAGGGGAAAGGATGGTCCAAAAATTGGCCTATTTAGCGTTACGTCATTTTTGCGTTTCCCTTCGTGCCGAATATGGAAGTAGTTCTGCTGTTGGCCACAGCCGACCTTGCCACTTCCCCTCCCATAACCTGTCATACTGGAACTAGTGACCTACTATATGTAAACCAAAGCCACTTGGTATAGGGGATGGTTTGCGGTTCAATATCGCTTCAAAAGCAACACGATTTAACCTTGTCTACACTCAACATCTGGGACCAGAAGTATCAAGGCCAGAGTGAGAATGTCAGAGAAACTGACAACTACCGGATTGAAGTAACGCAAAAGCGGTTCCGATCCGATAGTTAGGAGTTGTAACGGCATAACCTCAAAACCCTTACCTAACAAACCAAAGTTTTGGTAACGAGATGTTCGCCCTTTCTGAAAGCTCTTGTTAAATCACGCGTAACACTAGTTTTACCTTCCTAAACATTACATTCCTAATAGCTCAAGCAGATGATCGTTTGATCAGTGTAAGGCCACAGGTAGGACGTCCGTTCTTAATTCGAAACATGAATTAAACTTCGAAAGAGCCAAACTATCAATCATGAAACAACCGAGGCTTACGATGGCTACTGACATATCCGAAAAATTAATTGACGATGAGCATGATAAAGCTTTACAAAATCGTGAGCTATGGCTTTCTTCGCAAACGTTTTAGTTGTTCCTTCCAGCGCCAACTTCAGATTCTTAATGTTTCAGTCGGAAAGATTTATAGGTTTTGCACCTATTTTCATGAAAACTTTGTTCAAAGTAAGCCACAGCAAAATAATGCGTAATGATTTCAGATATCCGAAATATTGGCTAAAACTTGTTAAGAAAACTGCTTAAATATTGCAAAAAGTATTTAAAGGTGTGACTAAACTGCAAGTTTTTAAATGTTATCACAAACTAATTTGACATTCATAAAAAGAAGGAAGTATTCATGGTTGCATCGGTTGACGATTGATAAAATATCAAACGTGACGAGAGCTATGACACATGTCTTTAACTCACTTCTAAGGAAAGACTTAAGACTTCTTGGTAATAACATGTCCTGTCTCCACCCCTTTTGCTTCCATTTTATGGAAATGGCGTCACATGACATCACCCTCCCCTACGCTATTACTTAGCCATCTCCCAAATATGAACGATCATAAAATGACGAAATATTGCTATAACGCTTGTCTCGGGATGACATACATTCCGCTATATGCTCGAGTCCAGTTTTCAGCTATTTACAACAGCTTGTCTCTAAGCATGGCCGAAGGCTCTCACTATCCCGTCGCTGTGCAAATGGAAGATACTCCCACGCACATGTTCTGTGTAATTGGTAGGCCTACATGCGGAATTCGTGTGGGATCCATGAGAGGGACCATCTGTAGGACATGGAATAAGGTGATTGTGTTTTATGGTAAAACTCACAAGGAAAAGGTGTAGATTAGTCCATATAGAAAGATGTGGAATAATTACGAGACCAACTAAAGCTAGAGTAAAAATCAAAAGTATGATGTAGGGTACGTGCATTATACATAGGGCCTAACTGCTTGGCTCAAAGACCAACATTTCCCAGGCCGGTGAATACGACGATGAAAGCAACTGGTTTTATTTACATGATCAGCTGGTGTTCTGCAATCTCTTGGTGATTAAGTCAAGGGCCAAAACTTTCAGTATCCATGTGAGACGGAAAGTTTTGTGAGTTAAGAGAAATCTTTACAAGTATCAGGATGGCTTTGCCTAAATCGATTACAGTACTGAGAAGAAACCAAAACTGATAACAGACCTGCACATAGCTCGTTACTTTAGCGTATCCTCTAAACCATGAATGTCAAAAAACAACAATTTCAAAAGGCTAGAAAAATAAAGGGCGCTGGCGAAAATCATGCATAAAATCGAAATATTTAATTTTTGAAAACGAGCAACTTCTTGGGCTTGACCAGAGCTATATGCCAATTGTGTACTATCTGGAAGGGGGACTATAGTTGCACAGTAATTGAAAAATCTGTATCCCGGTTTCAGTGGTTTCCACTGGCTCAGCTGTTAACAGATTTACATTAAAATAAAGACATTAATGTTTGGCTTTGCCAAAAGATATTGTTTTGGTATTGATTCTTTCCTCGCTGTATCGCTAGTGCAAAAAGTCTAGTCTAACATGTAAGTTCACACTATATCTAAAAGGTTTCCTTCCTTGCCAAAAGCCTACTATATTCGGTAACAAAAAGAAAAAGTACTCTAACAATACTTAACAAAAGTCCCATCGTTTTATCCATCGTACTTTTTCTTTTTAATGGGATTAACATTTTGTAATAATGAAAAAAAAAAGAAAAAAAAGACAACTTAATATTAATGTCTCGACATACGTGAATGTTGCTGGCCCTTCCGCAGGTACTTTCCTTTACGTAAGAGCCAACGACGGGGAGCAGTTCGGAATGCGTCACACCGCCTTATATTAATTAAACGCTAATGACTGCCAATTAAAGTTGCGGCAGCTGGTAAATAAATCTCGCCGATGTTTTTTTTTTTAGCACTCCCGTTGCTGTTTTGTTTGCACAGTAGCGCAATGCCTCATTACGCTCATCACTCCAAAGGCGCGTCTTTAAGGTATTCCTATCCCCTTGTCAGCAGATTGCTTCTCTGCACATGTCCTCGATTCAATCAACAATGAAACAGCATCTGGAGGCGTCCCCGACTCCCGACCCCCGGGCCATCTGCCCCCTCGTTGCGCCATCGATTGCCCATAACGTACTTGACAAAGTAGCTCATTGTGCAAGTGAATCTGCCAACGTAAGCGTTTTCGGGTCCTTGTAAAAATAATTGACCTGTGAATCCCTTATAGGAGGGAAACGCGGACAGCTCGTCAAAGAACGTTGTCATAAAGAAAAAAAATCACGGATTTCGAAGTTATTGAGGAATTACAAGGACTCATATTTAAATGTGATGCGAATACACCAGGATCACCAGAGATTACATGTAAAAATTTGATCTTGAATAAGGGTCACGGGGGACTCTAAACGAATTAGATGCGATTTTCTAAGAATTTCCGTGGTCAAAACAAGGTAAGGTTAATAAAGGATTTTTTTTATTTTCCGTAAAGAATAGGTATTTTTTCCGGGTAGCTGTCGTAAGCACCAAAAACCAAAAACGCCAACGCCGCAAGCGTCAATCCGTAACCGCCAAACGAGAAAAGTCGCAAACGCCAAAGGTCTTAACCGCCATAGGAACCTAACTTAACCTTACTTGATCTAACCTATGCGAACTTTGGCGTTTGCGACTTTTCTCGTTTGGCGGTTACGGACTGGCGCTTGCGTCGTTGGCGCTTGTGGTTTTTGGCGCTATCGAATGCCCCCTTTTTTTCTTTACCTACTCAGGCAGCAACGCGAGGCACAAGACTGGTGACGCAACTTACTCTACGTTAAACTGTTCCACGCGGTTATGTTTCAATCCTTTAAATACGAGAGAAACGATTAAACCCGGGTGGAGCACATAAGTGGAAACAGCTACCATGCAAATGGAGATTCAATTAGGATTACAAAGAATTACTCTTGGGAGGGTACAGCAGATTACAAGAGTAGCAACCGCCCTCCTCCTATCATCGGATCGGTGGCCGCAAGGCTTGCCTGCTCGATGAAAATATCTCTTTCCATCGCTATTTTGCTTTCAACTCCTGTAGCTTTTGATGTGGTGAACGCCATACATATTTGAACCTAACCCCAACCCACGTGAACGGGTCCCTATACCGAATTCAAACCAACTCAGCCTGAACCCAAATTATTTTCGCAGGCCGTTAGTTATTAATCATTTTTTTGAGGTATTTATGAAATGACTGTTAGTCTTTTTTGAAGAAAAAGATATGTTCTAATGAACCTAATATAAAACAGATATTACTCAAAACGAGGTATCTTGTAAATTCTCGATTTAACAAGATTCCAGCCAAAATTCCTAATGGGGAAGAATACGATTTTTTAAAAACACTTTCATTGGAAAGAGCACTTAAAACAATGGAGAACCGCACAAACCGCACACCGATTTGATCATCCGATCGCTAGAAAATCGAGGTTAAGTCGCTAGTGACATCACAACTCATACCAAATTGGTATGAGTTGTGACGTCACGGGCAAATTCAGCTTCAATTTTTTAGCGATCGGATGATCGTATCGATGTGCGGTTTGTGGGGTTCTTCATTATTTTCTGAGCTATTTTAAATGACAGTGTTCTCAACAGTTTTTAAAATTTTATATTCTTCCCCATAACACAAACATGAACGTTTTAAGAAATTATTGTTCACTGATCGATAAAATATAACCTAGAAAGAGATGGCCTAAATTGAGCCATGCGGTATTTGACGAAACTGGCTTTTCTAAAATATGTATCCTGAGGTAAATTGTCTAGGTATGTTCATACGTTACATATCTCTCCTTCTATGCGACTGATGTTCAGGATTCCGACAGGACCCTCACTCACCTGTAACACAAAATATTATGAATCAGAACAAGATTTACGTAACAAAATGATGAATGATACAAAGGCTATCAAAATTAATGCTGACTTGAGAAATATCACATCCGTACATGTGACTGTAAGCTGCTATCCTTGCAACGTCGCTATACCACTTCAATGCTGCGGCATCCAATTCAGTGAAAGGAAGGTTGAATAAATTTAGTAAATCATTCTGGATAGAACGTACACGAAAAGGCATGGGGTTCTTCACATTCCTATTACGTTCCTTAAACACAACTAAACAATTCTACTGTAAGATCTAGAAGAGGACCGAAGCAAATCTAATATATCCTTACCACATTCCATCTCTTTGAATCTCTTTTCTGGCTAGTATCTGATCAAGTAATCATGGCAGGAGCATCGCTATTCAAGTTTTGAGATTGATTTTTTTTAAAGCATTTAGGAGAATTGAGAAATCTTTAAATATCATTTCCTTTTCAATAATTAACATATCCACACAGTTTTCGACAATCACGGAACATTATATCAAATGATAAATGCGATTGAATTTTCTTTAAATCTAAATTTAAGACTACTTCGTTTATCGTATAGCCGTAGGGGGATGGAAGTTTAAATCAGGATGGAGCACATGATAAAGAAAACTCGATAGCTGAATTTACAGGGTATATCACAGCTTCACAACATTTCCCCGGAATTGAGGAGGGCATCAGAAATTTGATCATCTATGCTATGAGCAATATGTTGGTGCGTGTCCCATAGCGGTTTAGAACGACCCTTGGATCGAAATTGAGAACAATTAGGATTCCGGCCACAAGATGGAGAAAATATCTTCCTTGTTTCGAGAGCTATCCAGAGACGTGGCGCGAAGGAGAAACCCGAGGCCCTCCGACCACGGACTTGTTCGGAGCAATATACCGCGGTAATGACGGCGATCAGATTGAGAAGTCGCGCCAGGCTTGCCAATCACGCCTCCGTTTGCCTCCAGTGGCCTCCGAAGCCGTAGTCAGGAGCAGAGCGAGCGAACTCAGAATCAGAAAAATACAGATCGCGGCGAACACTCACAGTCAGTTTTAATCGCACTTCCTTTCTCTTGTGTTCGGTTGTATGAAGTTGATCCTTCAAACGCAAGGAAAACCAGAATTGAACAGGAGAGGAAAAACCCGTATGAAAGTTGGAGTGGCTGCAGAGTAGTGCAGTCTTTTTTCTCGGCTGTATAGCTGCAGCTTCAAAGGTACCAGTCGAGCGGAATGGTGGTGCTCGATCACTGAAACCTTTTTGGGGGTCGGAGCGCAATATCTGAAAAGATCATGAGGGTACCTCCTCAAGCATGCATCGATGTACTCGGTAGGTCATTCGACGTTCCGATCATACTTGTCTTGAGGTATCGGTTTACTCCACCCATCATAACATCCTCAATATCTTTCTGCCTCATACTCTTCTCGGCATCACCGAATACGGAGAGTGCTCTGTCACTCTTTTTTGTATTTATTCCCACCATTTGAGGCTATCATAATTCGATCATGTTTCAAATTTGTATTAATGAAAAGTCAAGTCAAACGAACGAGCAAAAAGAGAGGTATTCCCTGAAATTGCCAGAAAGACCGTTTCGCGCGACCAAAATATTGAATGTGTTTCACAGTTTTCCATAGGATTTGAGTGCTCAGGGAGTTAGGTTTTCGAGACGGCTTTGCTATTCTCCCGACAAATTGAATGAGGGCGGGTAAACAAGACAATATTCTTTCCTACATCGCTTTAGTTTATGTGAGGTCGCCTTAACGAGTGGTCCCAGGTGTAAATCTCGACTCTCGGAGGAGCACTTTGCTTATTTGCCCGCCAGTTATTGGGCGTGTGGAGCCCTACCCTTCGACATAAAACCATCGAGCGCCAAATTAATGGAAAGTTCTCAACGGAGCTCCTTTCTTTGATAATGGTTATCGACAGTTCTGTCTGAAAAACTGACTACACTTCCAGTTTTACACAGATTCGATTTTTCACCTCTACGATCAAACCTTGATCTATCTTTCATTCAATTATGCGAGGATTAAGGGAAAAAAACCGCGGAGATTAGGTTCACGAACACTTGCAAAGAAGGAACGTCTTGCCTGGGACGCATTCGGAAACGGCACCCGGGGATGTTTTTATCTCTGTCGTACACATGGAGCTCTCATAGGAGAGAAAGACCGAATACCCGTCGAGTGGTGTTTTGAAACGCAACTCTATATGCGTCTCTCCGCTCGGGAGTGGCCTCGGGTTGGGGGCAAAAAGGTGGAAAACAAAAGATGAAAAATTCAACCTTTCACAGAAACAGTAAAATAAGAATCGTCTCTTCTACACTTAAAGGGGTACTTATTGTACCCGAGAAGCTTCAGAGATTTCATCGTTGTCTGGAAGACGTTTTTACTGTGTATACAGCATTTGAAATGTAAATATATTTATGCTGAACAAGTTTAGTTACCGAAGTCACTCAAAATTCCTTCCTTAATTTTCCTGCCGCTCAGTATTGATTTAGAGGTCGTAATCAAGATCTGAGGAATTGTATTCAAATCCTATTTCCACGTTCAAGTAGTCTAGGATGACTGCAGAAATTTGCAGATTTATGCAGCGATTTTACCGAGGCATGTGGCAGTAAACAAGAAAATGAGGTGGAAAATATTCGGAAAACATTCTATATTTGAATCAGTGAGAGTCTCTGAGAATCAGTGAATTTTCACTGAATCTCAGAGACACTCACTGATTAAAATTTAGAATATGTAATCTGTACAACAGAGATTCCTCATATCGAGACTTGGCTGTAAGTATTTTACCCGTGGCTTTAGAACCGAGGAAATACAACGAAGTAATGAAAATTTAAGTGTCATTCTGAAAAATTAACCCGCAGTTCTGATTTTAAAAGAAGCTCCGACACGCTTAATGTTGGTACACTAATCGTCAGTTTTTAAGTCTCTGGTAATGGTACAGATCTCCGGTTACAACCTCACAGAATCCAATTTAAAATTTGGTTTAGAAGTAGAGGAGAAAATTCGGCACTTGAATTCCCGGCGTCGTGACGCGGTGGCCTCGCGTTAGATGGGACCTACTCTGGTCTGGTCCAGTCCAGCTGCTGGATTCTCCACAAAGTTGCCTCGCGTGGCACTGAGGCTGTTTTGTGGCAGCTGGTGGCAGTGCCTGAAGCAGCGACATTGCCATGGGGACTTTGCCAAAGTGAGAGGAGGAAAGTGTTTAAATTACAGTCGGTTCGACAGCCTCAGCGGGTATTTTCAATGGAAAACGCTTTTCTTTTTTCCTCTTCCAACATCTGTTCCTCCTTTTTTCGAAACAACGCGGCTTCAGACCTAACTCTTTACGGTTCCGTTAAAAGCTAATTCTCCTGATTCTCAGATTAACGGACCGAGCAGAAAAGATATCAACAATTCGTTACTTCATTCAATAGAATTTGTATGAGATGACTGATCAGAGCCCCAGTAGTTCTCTCCTCTTCACGTTTAAGGGGCGTTGGTTAGGCCAACTAATGCGGAAATGCTCGGCGGAACAAGGAAGCAATTATTCATGTAGGTGTTCCTAGAGATCCTGAGAAAGAATTTTTGGGAAAACTAAAAAAAAAAAGTATAAAATAGGTCGCACGGTAACTACATTTTTGTCAAAAAAGAAGGTAGAAAGAAGAGAGAAAGATTAATGAATCTCACAAGACAACAAGACTGAATGTAACAAGGCTAATACAACTAAACCCAACCAAGCAGATTCCAGAGACTGCGTGTAATCGTTTCTCACTCAAATCCATAGTTTCAGGAACAGTCATTAATTTCTGTAGACTTCGCGGGCACATAGTGATAAATGCTGCGCAAACTTTGAGCACCTTTCAATCCTGGTTACTCAGTTTCCTAAAAAATAAAATTTAAAAAATGGTCTTGTTTGATTACGTTCAAGGGTAGAGGGGGGTGGAATGACTAATCCGATAAAAAAAAGTCCGAGTTGAAAGTAAACAGTTTTCAACTACAAGATATTTCTTTCCGGAAACACAATTAGTAGACATGGGTAACGAATGATTTGGTAAATTGATAGGAACTCTTGTTTCATCTCAAACCTCTTTTCAAGCTTTTTAGCGAGGTCCCGGAGGACAAGAAGGGTTCTGTAGACGGGGCCGTCTTTTCACCTTTATTGAAACAAAACACGGCCCTGAGAAGTGCCTTTAAGGCTGTCTGCCTTGAGGCGAATAGTCTATCGGTGTTTTATACAGCGCCAGCCCGATTTGGCTCAACCGCCGCTGAGTTCGCTGCGGGGAAAGTGCTCCGCTAGGCAAATGTGCGAAAATTGTCAAACAAGATTTAGGACAAAGGAAAGATCTAAAAAAAAGTGAATACGGGTACTACACAATTTTGCGGGATTTCGCATTTGGTTTGGATTTTAAGTTACCTGCTGCAAATTCGCTTTTATTGTCTGTTCTTACACGTTATTATAATTCGTTTTAATTAAACATGTCTCGAACAGCAGCTTGATGCAGTGATTTAAGAATGGAAGCGTAAGGTCCCTGGGTATGCAACATGGCTTACACGCATGTGGGGAGGGTTGCCAGCGCTCGCTCATCTAAAGGAAGCACATCGCATTAGTGCCAACCTCTTGTTCATTCGGAAGTGTACTTCAAACCTCCGTGAAATAAATATCGTCTCCATTCGTGCTACATGATTCCATGGCGAAGATAACGTAAACATTAAAAGGTCTTGGCAAAACTAGTCTAGTTTATTTGATTCTTCTCACAGTCAGGGCTGTGAAATATCCCGCTAAATGTGTTATGCGTTACAAAAGAATTATTTGAGCAGTGGCAGATTTTGGGAATGCCTTTGTTTGAAGTTGGTTTGACATTACGCTGAAGTCGTCATCTGTGTTCGTGCGAAGCCTGTGAAGGCAACATTTGCTGATAATGAAATCGGCGGCGGCCCTTGAAGAAAAGAGTCGTCGTTCCGATGATTGCCTCGCTCGGCTCCGCTCGGCTCCGCTCGGCTCCGCTCGTCTCGGTCTTTTAAAAGCTTGGAGGGCATCCCGCCCCACTTGTTAAACCACGTTAAAAAGAATGATGTTGTTGGAATGTGTTAGATTAACGACCCGGAACCACTGTCGATAAAAAGAAAATAAAACACCCGCCAGCCAAATTCTCACAACATTGTGGACCCTATTTTCCGGCTACGGCACTTCTCCAGGTGTTTCTGAATATCGACCCCCTCAACGGGGACAATTGAAAATGAAAAACTGCTTGACCTTATTTTGACAGTCTAGGATGATATTTAATGCTATATAGACTATCAAAATAGCGTCCAAAAAACAGATTGGTTTCACCCATTAAATTTCACTTAGAATAAATATTTCATGGCCGATTGCGATAGAGAAAACCCACAAAATATGCGAAATTTTACCTAAAAAATTTTTTTTCTTAAAAACAAAAAGTACCTTCGCCAGTTTTTTTATTACCCTGACAAAGAGTACTGAAGCTCTTAGGACAAAAATCCTGTACACATAATCCTGGTGTTTCAAGTTATAAGCATATCAAAATTTTAAAATCCCTCCAAATTCGCAAATTGACGTTGAATCGGGAAAATCATCATAAAAGGGAATATCCTGAACCCTAGGAAACTAACATAAGAATCTAACGCAACCTCCGTGTGAAGCTTACAGGCTGTGTTCAGTTATCTCTTTACTCCATAAGGATCCCTTTTTGCAGGACACCGTCGGACTATTTTTGCGTTCAAAGTCTAATCTATTTTGTATGTTACTCTTTGCTATGGGATCTGTGAGCTTAGCCAAGGGGAACGCTAGTGACTTCAGCGCCAGAGACTTTGCGCAAGCAAAGTTTGAAATGTGAGCAAAAACTTTGAGCAAATCTCATAAATACGCGATGCCAATGCAGAGAAGAAACGATCTTGCAGCCCTTTGTTTTTCAAGCATTCTTCGAAACGGCGAGACGGGCCAGGCCAGGGCGCGGCGTAGGCACGATCAGATCAGGTTTCCAGGTTAGGAGAGCAGTTACGTGGGCGGCAAACTTGTGTAATGTGAAACTGTTTGTCGATACTCTGAAACTCTCCAAGTACTTCCTAAATCAATTCAAAGGAAACACTGTCGCAGTCGCCGAAAGCCGATGTATGCGATCCGAGGAGCGCGTGACAAATAGCAATGTTGCCAGGTTTTGCAAATTTGTACATTTTTACTGTATTTTTGTTAAATTGATAACCATTAAGATACATTTGCATTTCGGCTATGTTTTGCAGCTCTCGATCAAAAAAATGGGACTGATCACTTCGTTATCTCTGGCGGTTAAAACTTAACCTCGTTTAAATATTATTACGGATTGAAACAAATCTGGCAACCTTGGCACCGAAATACGGGGGGATTTAAACACGCCCGCCTCGAATTACCAAACTGAATAACCTCGCGATCCTTGCACACAAATAACTTTATTTTACGCGTCTCTTTAGTCCCCACGAGGGCCATCGAGCAAAACTGACCATGCGCTATAGACAAGTTTCGGATAAAAAAGAAGGTTATCCAA
>Ga0058701_10001006_pt1 | contig 19372 bp, 10 predicted proteins | sample AgamicOrMae_FD_97039 | JGI IMG/M metagenome (GOLD analysis project Ga0058701, IMG submission 97039) | Agave microbial communities from Guanajuato, Mexico - Or.Ma.e | ecosystem: Host-associated > Plants > Phyllosphere > Phylloplane/Leaf | place: Guanajuato, Mexico | collected 2012-06-04
CTAACCTTACCTAACCTAGCCTAACTTAACCTAACTTGACCTAACCTATACGGACTTTGGCGTTTGCGACTTTTCTCGTTTGGCGGTTACGGACTGGCGCTTGTGGTTTTTGGCGCTATCGAATGCCCCCCAGTTTAAATTATGCAAGGTTACATATCGTAAATACAAAACACCCGTTCTAGGGAATGCTATTCCTGTTTTGGGCATAAAACTTAAACGGGGGTAGAAAGTATTTCGGTAATTTTACAACATAGGCCTTTATTCAGCCACATTAATGGAAAGCTCTCGCCGACACCCGCTGAATAATATAGCTGAATATGGGTCTATCTTGAAAAATAACCAAAATACGCATTGCTCCCTTACTTTTCAAGGTAGACCTGTGTTCAGCGATATCAGTGGAAAGCTCTCGCCGAGACCTTTTGAATGATATGGCTGAACATAGGTCTACCTTGAAAAATAACCAAAATACGCGTAACTCCCTTACTTTTCAAGGTGGACCTGTGTTCAGCCACATCAATGGAAAGCTCTCGCCGAGACCTTTTGAATGGTGTGGCTGAACGTAGGTCTATCTTGAAAAGTAACCAAAATACGCATTGCTCCCTTACTTTTCAAGGTGGGCCTGTGTTCAGCCTCATCAATGAAAAGCTCTCGCCGAGACCTTTTGATTGATATGACTGAACGTAGGCCTCATTTGAAAAATCAAAATACGTCCTACCCTCGTTTTAGTTTCAAAACTCAAAACAGTATGTTGGGCTTAGAAAGCTCGAATAAGACTCGGTGACGTAAGGTAAGATTATGTCGATGAAAGATGATTAGGTTAGGTTTGATAAAGTCAGGTTAAGGATCATGGGGTTAGGTTGGGTGAGTTTCTGAATTTTCGGTGTGATTAAATTGTAGATTCAAGAACGGAAAGGTAGATTAGGTAAGGTGCGATCGGATTTAGAAACGGTAATCAATAAGACCGATTCCCGAAATTACTTGTAATTCGTAGAAAAGTGCCTCAGCAGACTCCCGCTTCGACCAGTAACATCACCTAGCAGTAGAAGAGTCCGCATCCGCGGCAGTAGCGGCAGCGTGGGTGTAGTAGCTACTGTTTATTAGTATCGTTAGTGGAGTTCTCGCCATCTGATCCATAAGAGTCCCCTACCCGTGGTCGGGCTATCTGGTCGACGCGCGACCGTCGGCGCACCATAGCACGTCCTCTCCCGATCCTCTTCGCCAAAGAATATTCAAAAAGGTCATTCGACCTTTAATTACGATAGTGTAGTGGATGCTCCCGCCCCGCCCTGCTGCGTTGCCGAGATGAGGCTGCAACCTGACAACGCTGCTTTTGTCGCTGGATTTCGCACTTCCTCTGCCTCCGAAGTGCCGGCAGTGAATATATGCGAGTAACAGCAAGGCTTGAGACCCGAACCTCTGAGCTGTCTCTTTTCTTTCAGCTTATTTTAAACCTTTCTTTTGTGATATTTTTTTAAATTAATTTATATTTATTCACGGTATTTTCTTTTATTTAAGGGTGCATAAACATATTAAGCCATGAGTGAATATTGTAAATTTATAAGAAAGGGTTTACATTTTCATGAAGTTTAATTCCTTGAAATTCTAGGTCTAGGTATTTTCTAAAAAAAAATGTTTTAGAGATTGTTTTAAATTGATTCGAAAGACGACTCTAAGAAACGAAGTGATTTCTGAAAGGTCACTTTTGGGTCACGATTAGAAAATTCGTTGTTACTTTTGCTGCCTAAAATGTCGCTTACCTTTTGTAAATGAAACTTGACTGGCTGCCGTAGCCCCCTTTGAAAATACTTTATTAACCTATGCGTTGAAATCTGCGATTCGACGTATTGGCCCAATGGTTTTAAGAAGAACATGCATGGTCAACTCTTGCGTTGAAATCTTCAAGAGAGTGTAATCCGCCGACGGTATTATGGTTACCGTGGGGTAGCTGTCATAAGCGCAAAAAAAAAACACAAGCGCCAACGCCGCAAGCGCCAATCCGTAACCGCCAAACGAGAAAAGTCGCAAACGCCAAAGGTCTTAACCGCAATACTAAACCTAACTTAACCTAACTAAACCCAACTTGACCAAACCTAACCTATACGAACTTTGGCGTTTGCGACTTTTCTCGTTTGGCGGTTACGGACTGGCGTTTTAGTTGTGGCGCTATCGAATGCCCCCCGTTACCATGCTTGATAGCAATTAATCCTTTCGCTAAAATCTCTTTAACAGATAGAATAAAAAACAAATTTCTGTGAAGATAATCGAAATGTTGAACTATTTTGCGTATAGCATTCGCTGAGGCGGCTCAAACGGTGCCCCGCTCACAGTACAATAAGCAGAGCGGTCGTGGACATAAAACGGAGTCGTAAATATCTTTGGAAGTGTTGCATACATTTAGCGCTGGTCTCGTATGGCCTCTTTTTGTCTAAGTCCTCAATTCAATTATAGCACTCAATAAATGTCGTATTATCCCATGCGTCACCTCAACACAACGCTCTTTTTTTTTCTACCTCGTCTTGTTTATGTTATATGTACGCACACCGCTCTAAGATTGGAATCGTTTTTTTGACTTGCGCTCTTTGAAAGCTATGTTTGTGCAAAAATTTTTACGCAGTTCCCTCTGCGAAAAAGTTTGGTAACGTTGCCAAATGGATTGACCGACTCCGGAGTTACATCACGTAAAATATTTATTTAAAGGGTTGCTATTGACCCGACATGTGTTAACATAGGGAGACTTAATCGCACGTAACCAACCTAATACATTTTAAATGGGGCAGTCGGTCAATAGATACTACCTTATTTAAAATGGTCTTCATGTATTGCGGCCTTATTTACTTCCATCCAGCTGATTAAAAAAAACCTTCAACATGTAAACCACGGTTTTATTAATTTTAATGAGGTTTAAAATTTTGGATTGCTTTATTTAAAGAAGCATTTTGAACACCGTAAAAAGACTATCATATAATATTATGAGCGTAAACTTCTCAATAATTTTATAGGAAACAGAAAATTTGTTTTGTAATTAGATGATTTTTTAATATTTTTAGATTTTTAGCAAGTGTTTTTTTTCTTTTTTTTCATTTTTTTTAAAGCTACGAAAAACCGTATTTTTTCTGATTATCAATTTCTTGTTTGATTGAGCAAGGAATCCTTGTCCAACGAAAGCCATTTACACATGTGAGGTGCATGTGTTTTAATTACATATCATGTCCTAAAGCTCTATGTTTGGAAGTTTTCGTATTTCATTTCTGGTTTTCCACCCAGTTTGACTTTGAGTTTACGAGCGGGTAGTTAGGATGTCCTATGCATCACACCGAATCACTCGGCCGTCTCTTGACCTAATCCCAGTCCGGCGGCAGCCGAGGAGTTAAAGGAATTAAGCCTAGTGAAGATAAGTTTGATCAGCTTAGGTGCCTTGTTCCTGTCTTCGTTCGTCGTTAAAGTATGCCAGAACACATAAATCGGAAAATACAACAATGAAAACTGACTAATATTTTGTGTGTTGTTTTGTTGCAGTTTGAAACCACCCCCGAAAGATGGCGTAACTAAATCTAACCCGAGTAAAAGGCATCGCGAGCGGCTAAACGCGGAACTAGACACCCTCGCAAATCTGCTTCCATTTGAACAAAATATTTTGTCAAAACTTGATCGCCTTTCCATTCTACGTCTTTCTGTCAGCTATCTTCGTACTAAAAGCTACTTCCAAGGTAAGCCATCTACTCAATAAACTATCTAAAATATACTTTCCTTTAGAAAATGTCCTTTTTATCCTTTGGTGAAGTATACTCATAGTTAACACAGTAAGAACATTGAGTTCGTACGTGTTTCGGGTGTGAAAATAAAACGGGGGTAGTTTGTGTTTTGATGTTTCTAAATATACTTAGCGATCTACTTCAAAAGGTCTCAGAGAACTTTCAATTGATGTGGTTGATCATAGATCTATTCTTGTTGAAACAAATTACCGAAATACTGCCCCCGTTTTGTTTTCACACCCACAAGTAACAACTCCGCTAACCCGGTGTTTCGTTTTATTGTAAAGAGAAGTTAAGTAAGCTTCGGTAATTTTCAGCTGGGCCAAACTACAGGACGATGAAATGGTTTTAACCCACTACCGCCCAGCTATGCCCAGCGATGGGAAAATCGCCCAGCGATTTTCCTGTTCGGAAACAGGAAAAATATTTTAGAAGATCCTTTCAGTTCAGTATTGTTAATATTAAAAAAAATCACTCCCCTGGAAACTTGAAATCTAATTATTTAGGCATTTTCCAAAGCTGAAAAATGCATATTTCAATGGAAAAAATCCCTTCAATTTCCTTTAAGCTAAATTTCTTTCCTAATACTACGGGCTGTTATGGGTTGAATCAGTTGCATCTATTGCCGAGGAAATCAGGTAAAATTACCGACCAAAGTGTGGTTCTATCGGTGCTGGAGCTATGATCTTAACGCGAAGAGTTTTGCTGGGCCCTACGCGGCCTCGCCTCTTGCAGCGCATCGCGGCGCGATGTTCTGCCTTGTTTAAAGCATTGTTCTCGCGAACAGAATAAAAGAAAAGCCTGTGGGAGGAGGGGGACCTGGGGACTTGGTGTTAATGAGGCGATTTCTTGACCGTTGTTACGAGTCTGCGCCGAGGATGTCATCGGGGAGGTGAAGGGAGGGCCGGGTGGCGGGGAGATGAAGACACAAGTACGCCTTACATGTGTAATCCTGGGATCACAGCCTGCAGAGAAGCCTGCGAGGGAAGCCCCTCAAACGGTGTTAAGGTGGTCGGACACTTGTTGACCGTATCTTTAGTCCACGATTGGCCGAAGCCTACAAGAGAATTACTGCAATTGTTTGCATTATCCGGCTTTTTGCTGAAAATTTTGGGTTTTTCATTACTTAACCTGACTCTTATTACAACCTGAGATCACCGTACTTGTTTAAATCTAATTGGGTACTTTGACTAATTTTCATCGAGATAGACATAGAGCTGAAAAAAAGACGAAGAAAAGTCAAAAGCACACATAGATACAATGAGCCGATCGCCCGGAAATCGAGTTCAAAGTTATCTTTGGCGTCATGGAATTCGTAAATTTTCCCGAATTCCACGGATTCTGTGACGTCACAGGCAACTTTGAGCTCGATATCCGGTGTTGATTGTATCTAGGTACTCTGCTTTTGACTCTCCGTCGTCATTTTTTCAGCTCTTTCTGATGGCTATCCCGATAAAAATTGGTCAAGTAGCCCATTCTGTACCGCACCCTCTTAAACCTACTTAAGCTAACCTAACGAAACCTTACCTCTCTAACCTAACTTAACCTAACCCAACTTAAGCTAACCGTGCATTACCTATGGAGTTCAATGAGAGGGTGTGGAGTGGACATTGATCCTGATTTCTCAGGAGTTGGTATTGCAAAATCACCTCATGTGGTGTGTGAAATCACTGAAAATATTCCGTACGTAGGCCTAATTTATAGATGGCCCCAATCATATTCTATCATTTTTCCGCGTGTATTCTCACATTAAGAAAAATATTTTTTTTAAATACAAACTTTTAAGTCGGATAATATTTACGAGGGCTTTCTTCCGTACAAGGGCACATTTTAGGAAATTGACAAGTTTTTACTTGTAATTTCCTAAGGTATTTAATTTTGAGATTTGAGGACCTCGAAAATCAGGCGTTGTTTATGAAATGCCGTGCATTCTTTGCCTTGTGCCTCTATACCTCACGAATGAAACGGTCGAAATCGGCCATTTATTTATTTAACTACAGAACCTTCAATACTGATGTAGAAACTACATTCTTTTTCGGTTTTTCGCAAAACGACTCGTATAAAAAATAGTATTTTAATTGCATTTTTTTTCGGCCAAATTATTCCTAGGATGGTCAGAATCGGTGTAAACGCTCTTTAGTTACACAGCAAATAGTTTCCACATTAACGAAAATTAATTATTTTGAAACGAACAAGCAAAGCAGCGAGTAGATTTCAACCATAGTTTGCAGCTCAACGGAAACTCTTAAATCGTGGTAAGCAACATTCCTTTCTCTTTCACAAGTGTTTATCAGTGTGACGCAATCAAAGTAGCGCTTTACGATCGAGTGTTACCAGTAACGAATAATAACTAGGACGTAATTATGCTTGCTTGGTAAATATTTTTTATCAGATTTGCCTCCTAAACGCGGGAAGGGTGGGGAAGGACTTTGCAGGGTCAAATGATACCAGCTTTAATTAAAGGTTTAAAAGTCCAATTAAATGTAGTGAAACCGGCATTTCCTCCTCGGATAAATTCTTATAATTATCTTTCCAGCTACAATTGGAGGTCAGTGTTACAATAAAACCATTTTATAGAAGACTCTTCCATTGCGTCCATCGTAGGAAAACACTTTTTAGTTTAATGAAAACCGCAAGTCTTTGCGGTTTCGTAAAATGACGAAAATTTCCTGCTTTTATGGATTTTTAGCAATCGAGTTCAAGGCTGTGTCCGCCATGAGTTCATAGAAAAAGCACAAACATAAAAAAATGATCAACGGGAGAGATACGAGTTTTTATTCTGCGTCATTAAATGTGGGCCGGGTTCATTTTTTAATGATGCCTTAATGACGCATAATGCAGGAACTAGCGCTTGCCCTAAATTCCATGCCCTCACTTCACAAATAGCATTTTCAAGAATACTTTCATCGGAGAAACATTTTTAATCGAGCTTAGTACGTAACTGCTTTTACATTCGTCGCCCGGCGAGGGCATCATGACACAGGCAACGTTTTAAACATCTTTTTCATTCGGCACCATCTCCATTGCATTTATGGAGCTCCCCCACCCACAGCGCGATGGGTGCAGGAAGTACCCCTACCTTTATAATCCCCCTCATTTTTCTTTTGTACTTCGTGTTTGTGTCTGGGCTTGCAACGTTTTTTACTGTCTCTTGGGAAGTGTTCACAATAAAATGCCGCTTTTTGTGAGAAAGATTGTCCCTTCGGCGAGGTCACAAGAATTTGTCCGAATTATTGTGCTTAAATGTAAATACGTAGATGAATTATATTAAGCCCGACTGTGGGAACTGGGAAGCTATAAAGCCCAACAACTGGTTTATAAATGCTCGTTTAAGTTATTTGAGGACGCAAAACGTTTCGTCACATCCGCATAGGAATGTCTTCGTAATGTCTCACTTCACCAACTTGCCACTTTCTTTCGTGAGATGATCCACCGCGTGTTCTCAAATGAAAACAGCGGCAGAAAGTTGGGCTGTTCATTTGAATGGTCTGTCTGGACTGATCCCAGATTAGCTATCTCTTTTAGAAGACACTCATGGAGGGATATAAGGACAATAATAATAAACGGCAAGGATACTTGTAAGAGATAATAAGGGTTATCTTAGGATATGCTGACACTCATAAGACGGCGCGGACACTCGTAATTGATGAGGATACTCAAGGTAGATGGTGAGGATTGCTGCTGGACGTCCAAACACTCGCCGTCGACTCAGAAACAGAGATCCGGCCAGCCGAGCGGGCCCGCGGATGATGAGGAGACCCAGGCCGATGGCCGTGTATGAGACTCGTATGAAAGGCGCCGATTCGGACATCCCCAGGACACGAATTGGCTGACCGTATCCCAACTCCGACGTTTGAGAAGTTCTGCGGGTACAGCTGGGTCGTCTGGACTTGTGACGGTAACGAAAGTTTCAGAGGCCGTTCTGTGATACTCTGAACAAAGGCCCCAGTGGGAGGCCTAGCGAAGCTCGCTATACCCGGAGGAAAAGTCGCAAGCTGAATGTACTGAGGACTTGGCGTCTGCCGGAGCTGTTGCCACGGAGGCACCTGGAAAGACTGCTGCTGTTGCATGAGGGTTTGTCCAGAGGTCCTCTCACAGAACGAGGTTCGGTTGGCTTGTTGCACCGAGTAACCGGGCACATAGAAATCTTCTTTTCCTTGCGCGCTTTCATTGTACTTCACGGGTGGATTTTGGATCATCTGGATGGAGCCCATGACGTGAGTTGTCTGCAGAGTAGGATTATGCAGCGGCTGAGCTTGCGAAAGGCGGGCCTGAATGCCTTGAGTCTGGTTTGGCGGTTGAGGCGGTTCCGGTGGTTGACTGGCTGGTGGAATTGGTTGCAACGGTTCAGATACAGGCGACAGCGAAGGAGCATCCCGTACTTCGGGTTCTTGCTTAGCTGGGCATCCTTGAGACTTTGACGAGCTCTCCTCCTGAATAGGATCAGTCTGGCAAACCGTATTCCGAGTTGTAGTCTCAGGAGGTTTCTGGGTGCTGGGTGGATTCGACTGATAGTTGGGTACCGCAGTTGAGTTAGGAGGCCGCATGACCGTAGGACCGGGAAGAGGACTTTGCAAGTAGTCGGGGCGCTGGGGAGACTGCGCAGAAAACGCCGAAGACGCGCGGTTGCCCTGAGTCGCCAAGTTATGCGAAACGTTGAACGCGTGCTGCGTTGAGAACCGCGGGATGATAGTCCCGTATGGGTGGGGCGGCACCGTGCAAATCCGCTGGTTGGGATTAGAGTTTGCGCCTGTGGTTGATGGAGGACTAGTTGCTGCTTGAGGAGCGGCCTGAGCTGGAGGGGTTGTGCGATGAGGGGACACTGTCACAATCCGCATGTTCAACCGAGGACGCTGTTTCAGCGAAGATCTTCCTGCGTCAGTGGATTGGGTTTCAGGATCGTCGGACTCTCTATCCGAGTCACAAGGCCGAGTCTCTACAGTGGAGATTCTCTGACGCGCAGCCTCTTGTTGAGACCGCTGTTGCGTTTCTTCAATAACCTGATGCTGAATATTTTGCATACTCTGAAGTTGCTGCTGCAGTAAGAAGTATTGCTGCTGCTTCCGCTGTTCTTCTTGCTGCTGGAGGATGTGGAGAAGATGAGGGGGAGGCTTGGGCATAGGAAGAACAGGTCTTGCGGGAGGGTAGGTCGTGATGCGAGGAGAGCAGTACGGCTGGGGGATGGAAGAATGGCGGCCAGAGACTTCGGAGACGCGACTGCCGGAGATGGGCGATCGTGGGGGGTTGCTTACTGGAGGGTTTGGGGGTCGTGACTGAATCGGTAGCTGAGGTTCAGGCTGAGGCGGAGAAATTGGTTGAGGAGGAACTTGAGGACGCGGACGTGGCTGCGGCGTCGGTTGATTCTGGGACTGAGGACTGGTCTGACTCTGTGGCTGAGGTGTTTGTTGATTCGGAGGTGGTGGTTGATTCGGAGGCGGTGGTTGATTAGGGGGCTGGTTTGGGGGCTGGAGTATGGATTGATTCATCGGCTGCGCTGGTTGAGAGTAGGGCTGGCCTCGAGCCTGCGTGTATCCTGGTTGAGGAGTTTGATGATCGTCTGTTTGCTGTTGGGTAGGCTGTGAGTAGGACGGGTAGGGTTGAGGTTGGTTGTGGTACGGCGGCGTCTGTGGGGTGGAATAAGCCATCTGGGGGTTCGCGGCTCGAGCCGGTGGCTGGCCTCCTCCATAAGGGGCGGATGTTATGGGTTCCTGCACGGTTGATGGAGGGGGAATCGTGGTGTGGTCCACGGAAGCCAACTTTGCGGATGGGGAGAATGGTTGAGGGGGAAGGTAGGATCCTTGGGGAGTTGATTGAGGACCGGAGTATGCTGAGGGTGGGCCTGCAGCACCTGAGGGTTGACCGGGGTAGGTTGACGGCGGGGCAGAGTAGGTCGACGGTGGGCCAGGGAAGGCTAGCGGCGGGCTGGGGAGAGCTGACGTCTGACCAGGGAAGACTGAGGGCGTAACTTGGAAAGCTGAAGGTGTACCAGAGTAGGCTTGGTTTGGGCCGGGGAAAGCTTGTGATGGACCAGAGAAAGCTGGGTGTGGACCACTGACTGTTGACTGTGGACCAGGGACTGCTGACTGTGGACCAGGGAAGGCTGGGGGTTGACCAGGGAAGGCTGGGGGTTGACCAGAGAAGGCTGGTGATTGACCAGAGTAGGCTTGGGATTGACCAGGGTAGGCTGGGGATTGATTAGGGAAGGCTTGGGGTGAACCAGATGAATGTGGGGGCCGGTTGCGCTCTGGAGCTGCTTCTGGAGGTGGGTGCTGAGAGGTCGTTGGTTTCGATAATTCGATAGGGAGCAGAGCCGCCTGTACTAGAACAGGAGTTTCGCTGGAACAAATATATAGAGATTAGCTTATCTAGTTCATTTCAAATCAATTCACGGAAAAAAATGCGTTAGTAAAGTTAACTAAAAATCAGTAAAAAAAATTACGACCACCAAACTTGGCTAGTGAACGTTACCAGATTTGTCGGTAAACATTTCTGCAGCACAGCAAAGGTTACTAACACTCTGCTATCAGTCGTTACTGTGCGAGCGGTAACGTTTACTAGCCAAATTTGGCTGTCGCTTTTTTCCCCCCTAATTTTTAGTAAACTTTACCGACCCTCTTTCCTGAGTATTCATCGCAACCGTGTCTTACTTTTCGTGATGGAAGAGACGATGCGGTCGGCGGGTACCACTTTTGTCTGAACGATCTCCGGGCTTGGTTTCTTGGGCCGATTTTCTGCAAAATTGGTATTTTTCAACTATACGGGAAAAGAGACGGTTGCTGTAACAAATCGTTGAATCAGGGACACCAAACATATTGTGTTGTCCAACAAATGTTAGCTGTTCATTTTCCTGACATTAATGCACCTTTGACTGAAAGTGGCCGAGTTTGATTCAAATTCAGCTTAAATCAATTCAGCTAATTTTGCACTTAGACCAAGGCTAACTAACCAAGATTAGTCTCCTTTTCACTCACAGGTTAAGCGAGATTAAGTTTCTTTGCGATAAAATAGGTTGGATCTTTTGAAAATAATTGCCAAGTCAGGTAAATCCTGGCTAACATGTAATCTGTTAGGTCTTCTGCGGACTAAAGATACGTTTGATTGAAAAGTTAATCCAAGGTAGGGTTTATTCGTGGAAGCAATGTGAATTACGGATACAATGTTTGTTGAAACAACATAATATTTTAGCCTTTCCCTCAACAAACACGTTTGTCACAGCAACAACTCCTTCTTTTTTCATTGGAGATTGAAGACACTGGCAATCACAACATCTTAGTCAAAAGTAGAGAAGAGTCGGTTGTAGCGAAGAGCTTTCACAACTTCTACATGTCACCTATTTTCCCTAAACTTTTACACCCCCACCCTCCACCTTCACATACTGTACCTGCTCGGTATCATCGCCGGATATGCGAACTGTGAGCGATCATTAGTCGATCAGTTCTGGACTCTGAAACTTAACCAATAACTGTAAATAATCACGCTAAACCGAATCTAAAAAATGAAAAACCGACACGTACCTTTGACTGGTGGTGTGGTCATTTTACATCAAATTTAAAATTTAGGTTGACACTTCAGCAGCCCTACCTCCCTGCAACAGGAATCGTTAAAAACTACAACCTAACCTAAAAATCAACCCTTGTGAGATATCGCATTACTAGTTAGTATCATAACCTGACGTTTTTTCTTAGCATTACGTCGTGACTAAGTAAAAGTAAATCAAGAAAAGAAGGTACAATTTGTCGTCCCATGTTGATGGCAGTTGGAACGCTTTACGCGGTGAAAGATTTCTCAAATCAATCTCGGCTCGTGATTTCCTCGATTCTTACCTTTATAATTTAATTTTTTGTCGCTTTACCCTGTTGCGCATTGTTTATTTTATTAATAATTAGTCAGGTGGAGGCCATGATCTTTTCCACCGCCCCCGCATAAGAAAGGCAAACGCTATGCGGCCTTGTGATACATCGCTCGCGACACAATCGGCGCTGCCAACCTGACATTTATGCGTCCATAGATAAAGCCGTCAGTGTTGCCAGATTTTGCCTTTTTTTTCTTTAACTGCGGCTTGATTGAGGATTACTAGCGATAATTTCGCATATCTTATATGCTGTCTGGTTGAATATCTCTGGGGGCTTTCAGACCTTAACTGCTTAAGCAGAATCTATTCAGTTTTCCTGAAACTTCCAGAATGAAACTTGGCATTTGACATTTTTTACGAACAGGTATAAAATTTTGTGCAGTTAGTTTGCATATCATAAAAGATATATCGCTTTTATACATGGAAACAAAAAAAATTAACGAAAAATACCCTTTTGTCAATTTTTATCGTGAAATAATTATATTTTAAATCTTATTTTTCCACTTGATAATCTGGTCCGTGATAGTTTAAGTTTTGTTATTCCATAAATCGGCAAATGCTTTTTTTTTAATCAATGCCAAAAAAGAGAGCATCGTTATTTTTTATTTTCCTTCAATTATTTTGTGTTGTCAGCTTGACTAGCGTTTTTAATACTTGTCGAAACACGCTCTAAATACTTGCCAACAAAGTAGTTACAGTAAAGCGGGACAAGTAGAAATATTCATATTCTCAGCTCTTCATATTTTTCTCTAAAGAATATTTTACACTAATGTAATCCGTTGGCTAACTAGAAATATGTGAGAAAGCTTTTAAAGTATTAGCTGGGAAACGCAAACATCGCCGTCTGGGGAAGAAACGATTTTCATAACGCACTGATAACTGCATTGTTACAATTTTAAAGTTTTTGTCACGGGGTATGGTAACGAGTTGTTAGGTGGTTCTTATAAAAAAGCTCTTTTGCCGCGGTCATAAATCATCGGTATCTTTTGTCTGTCAGCGGTACCCTCCCCCCTCTCCCGGTATCCCCCCAGGCAAGTCGATTTGCCGTAACCCTTTACGTAATTTTATTACGGCAAGTGAAGGAGATCTAGGAGACACTGTCGCCAGCTTGAGTTCATATTTGAGTCGGATTTGCTTATAGTAGTACGTGCTGTGCTAGCGGAGATGTAGATAAGCGGTTAAATCGTAGAAAAGTTTTTTTTTTTGGGTAAACTTCGCAAAATTGGCGTTGATTTATTTTTAGAATTGAAGTCTCAAAGTATCTCTTATTTCAATTTGATAAACATATAGTCACGGAGTTTGCTAATATTTTTTTCTTATTTACACGCTAAAAAAGTAGTTGGGAATTTTCACTCATAAACGAATTTTCACTACTAAATTATTTAGCGTGCATGCAGTATGGGTGGCCCTTAGATTAGTTTGAAATGTAACAGTAAGCTTGTGAGTAAGGTTTTATGATTAAAGGGGTAAAATTCCCTTTCCCCCGCAAAACTTGCGCATCACACTTCCTATAAACATGACGTAGAAAACGCCATCCTTACGAATTTCTTTCCAGTGATATATATATTTTTTTTCATTCTAATGAACGAATCGGCCCCCCTCCACTTCACTTCTAGCCCTATTTTCAAAATTATCTGTCATTCCCTCTCTATCTTTTATTTCCCCTTGCACGTTCCTTCAACTCCCCCCCCCATTCCACGGATTTAAAAAAAAATCCCCCTTTAATATTCCATTTTCTACCCCCCCCCCTCACGCGTCTTTCATTTCCCTATAACTTTTTAATCACCCCTTGTCCCTCCTCCAAAAACGGTATTCGGTTTCCATTCGACTTCCGCCATGAGGCTTGCTGAGGTCGGCGTTAGGTGCACTTGCCCTTGGCCATAATGTGCAACGTGCTTTTGCGTGTCGATAGCGCCGCGTGCGCGCAGTCGCCGCTCGTCTATGCGCACGCTACGCCTGACGTACTTGGTGACGTAGCGGGGTCACTTGACTTATCACGGCAGCGTGCCACCGGGCCCGGTTCTGGCCCGGCCCGGACAGTGCGCCAGCCTTTCTTCGTGCCATCCAATCGGACAGACGGAGTTCGGAGCCGGGCTAACGCACTTATGGAACCGGCGCTGTCGGCCCGATGGGCCAACGAGCTGGTGGGGCCCATGGGGTTTGGGGCCCACTACACATTATTCGTTTAGGATGACATAGCTTCAACCACTCCGTTCCGTTGTATTGCCACTCAGCTTTGGTTTTATTCACTCCCAGTCAAGCCGGTAGGTCTGTAACTAAATGTCTTTAGGCATTAATGGTTCGACACATTCTATGCCTATGCTTGGCAAGTTCGGGGATGGAGTTGCTTTCCGACAAACGCGAAACCTATCTTAACCCGATTAACATAACTTGTTAGCCCACCGCAATTTTACCAAACTTAGGTTAACGACCTTATTTAAGCTAACCTTACTAAAATTGATGCAAACTTAAGGTAACTAAAACTTAAATAATTGGATTATCTTAACCTCACTAAACGTAACCTAAATTACAGCTAAACTAAATTAATCTAACGTATGCCAACCTAAAAGGGCAACCTGTCGTAAGTTTACCTTATCATCTTAACGTATCCGCATCAAAACCCTTTCTTGCTTAAACTGATCCATCTTGCTTGACATCGTGCTAAAAGGTAATATAGAAAATCGTATTTTTTTCCGATTTACAGTAGTGAATATTTGGCCGTAGGTTCAAACGTGAGGGGGTTGGTTCACTGTAACCTATTCTAAACCATACCTTCTATGTTAAGAACGAATTTCTTACCGTTCAAATTAGGGGGGCATATTGATAGCGCCAAAAACCACAAGCGCCAGTCCGTAACCGCCAAACAAGAAAAGTCGCAATCGCCAAAGTTCGTATAGGTTAGGTTAGGTCAGGTTAGGTAAGGTTAGTATTGCGGTTAAGAAATTTGACGTTTGCGACTTTTCTTGTTTGGTGGTTACGGATTGACGCTTGTGGCGTTGGCGCTTGTGGTTTTTGGCGCTTATGACAGCTCCTTCAGTTAAATCTCAGCGTTATACTTGCAAATAGGCCTACCTAGTTTTCGAATTCATTTTAAATAATCCGAAATTAGAATTTTTAAATATGGACGCTGTAAGATGTGCTTGTAGCGTTGAATTTCCAACAGCCCAAACCACGCCTACGGATGAGACTTGCGCAGGCGCGAACCGTCCGAAAGTTTTGGACCATCTCCCCGGTAATCCCGTCCACGAACTCCCCTTAAAATCCCTTCTTGGCGTTCGCCCACCTCCGGTCCGCAGCCGCAGCCTAGTCCGACGCCCCATCTATAATAGATGACCAGCTAGCTGGTCAGGGAGCTTTGAACTTGGCGCAGAGGCGCCGGGGGGCCTGAGGCGCCGGGGCGCCTGCAGTACACTAGCGCCAGGCGCTCGTGGCACTGGCCAGCATTATCGATCGGCGTCCCTCTCCGGCATTGCGTTGTTGGTTTCCGTCCGTAAGAAGTGCGGCGACGCCGAGCGGCTGCGGCGGCGGTTGTGGCGCGGCGCCCGCCCTGCGGCTCGATATAATGTCTGGTAAATGGCCCCTGCCCCCTCCCCCCGACAGGAGGGGGGGGCGACCGCCCTTGCCCCTTGGGGGAGTTGGGAACCATTTTAACTTCCCTCATTTCCTTGACGCAAAGCGTCTTCTGCGAGACTTTCGATCTGAGCCTCAAATTGGAACGGCTTGTTCATGACAGCTGGCTTGAGATAAATGGGAGGGTTTTTGCTTGAATCGAAACGGTTTTCATGGGGGGGGGGTGTTCGAACGGTTCTCATGGAGAGTTTCTAAAAATGGGGTGTCTTTTCTGGAACGGTCCACTCTCCGCGTAGAAGGAGGGAGCCGTTGCACTTTCTCATGGGATCCTTGTGCAATCACGATGTTCCATGTAAGTTTTCAAAACTGTATATGAGAATCAGAGTCGTAGTCAGAAGCTCTTTTTCCGAGGGGGGGGGGTCGAATCAAAAAAGAAATCAAACTCTGGGACCTTTGGGCATTTGGCACGGGGCATAATCAGACATTTTTTTCTTCAAGGGTTAAGAGGAAAACTTAAGGGACCTATAGGCATTATAATAATTATAATAAAATGAAAATTCATTCTCTGGTTTTGACCTTATGGTTTTTTAAAAAACTTGAAAGATTACTTCTCGGTTAAAGCATTTGGCTGTTGAAGTAAAACTTTGATCCAGCACAACCAAATATTTTGTGTGACGAGGGAAAAAAAAACAAAAAAAAACTTAGAATTATCGGGGGAATGGATTCTTTCCCTCCCCTGAATGCGCCGCTGATTCCAGAAATATAATCGTATCGGAGGAACTCTTTCCTCTCTTATTTCAGGAACAACATCTAATCAGCATTCTTTTAAAGTTTCTGAACGCCCAAATCAGCGCCCCTACGAAACACGCCAACCCTGAAAACGCTCATTCCCTCCCCCCCTTCTCGACACATCTCTTCATCTGTCAGCGAAAATATACATTAGCTGGCCTGCTTCCACCGAAATTAAACCACAAATTATTCCAAATCTCCCTAGCTGCTTTGCGTCGCGGTAGTGTTTCGTGGACACGCCTATCTTTTTCTACGCATGCGCTATCGTCGTTTATCCTCTACGCAACCTATCAACTCTTTCACCCGTTTAGCACGCCTTTTTTATTAATTAATCTTGAATTTGCCCACAAATTCAAGCTTTGACCCATCTTCTTTCTCCTGTATCAAAATCTTCCTATATCGAATCTTCCTATATCAAAATTCTCTTTTATGTCAAACCCCAACCCGGTCAACTTTTGGGGGGGGCATTCGATAGCGCCAAAAACCACAAGCGCCAGTCCGTAACCGCCAAACGAGAAATGTCGCAAACGCCAAAGTTCGTATAGGTAAGGTTAGGTCAAGTTAGGTTAAGTTAGGTTAGGTCAGGTAAGGTTAGTATGGCGGTTAAGACCTTTGGCATTCGCGAATTTTCTCGTTTGGCGGTTACAGATTGGCGCTTGCGGCGTTGGCGCTTGTGGTTTTTGGCGCTTATGACAGCTACCCAACTTTTGAAGGTTTGACTTTAATCCTCTCTGCCTTTCAACCTGGGTCAATCAGTTATTTTATTGTGAGCGGATTGACGAAATACGACTACATGGCTCAGGTAAACCAAGGTTAGGAGAGGACAGAAGAGATTAAGCTACGTGCCTCTGGCGCTTCGCTTTGCTACCGCACCCCGTTATTTACCCTCATACCCAAAAAAGGATGACACTACATAAAATATCTTCTTTCGTTCAAAAGATGTATAAGCTATCGAACAGCTTTTACAGGTATTTACTGATATCAGTCGCGATATGAATCAATGAAGTTGGAGACAGGGCTAGTTACCCGAAGGGCTACCGTGCGTTCCGTACCTGCAGGAGCCGTCGCGCAAGTCGGGCCTCCGGGCAAGCGCGGGCACGCGGGCGTGCGGGCACTTGAAGGCTACCCGGATTTTCGCTTTCATTTCCAGTTAAATATTTATTGGATTTGTTACTTTTGTATGTCAGGATATTCTGCGAATATGAAATATTCATACCTAGTGTCTTCCACGTTCGATCGGCAACCGTATCAAACCTAACCTTACAGTCACCAAGCCTAACCGTGGCGATACACAGTGAAAACCAAACATCTGTTTCAGGGAGTTCTTACCTGTTTTGGGTATAAAAGGGCAGAAGTACGTATTTTGATAATTTTTCAATGTAGATCTATGTTCAGCCATATCATTCAAAAGGTCAGGGCGAGAGCTTTCCATTGATGTGGCTCAACATAGATCTACCTTAAAAAGTAAGGGAGTTATGCGTATTTTTGTTATTTTTCAAGGTAGACCTATGTTCAGCCACATCATTCAAAAGGTCTCGGCGAGAGCTTTCCATTGATGTGGCTGAACAAAGGTCTATCTCGAAAAAAAAAAATAATCACGTAATTTCCTTATTTTATTTTCACAAAAAAGATCGGAACTCCCTAAAACAGGTATTCCGTTTAGTGAGTCTACCGCCGGCAAGTAGACGGCATCAGGTGTGACGACAGGTGAAATCACGAAGCAAAAGCCCAACCTACTTACCCAACTTCAGAGTAACTTAGCTTCGCGTAGAGGTGCTAGGTGCCTCGCTTCTTTGTCGCTCCACTCGACTGTCGCAAAACCCGGGCCTCAGTAACGCGCGAGATGAGCTTCAACAGGCTTTGCGACCTCGGGATATATTAGGTGCCCCTCAATCACTCCTGTCCCCTTGTCGATAGTAAACTACAAGAGCTGGAAAACTAACCTCTGAATTTCATTGTGTAAAAAGGAGTGAATAGAGCTTAAATCAAAGAAAAACATTAAAACTGTGAACTAAAGTGTCTAGAGGCAAAGATTTTTCGTGTTTTGTGGCACTCTGCAGCGTGCCTTTCCCTGCAGGGGACCCACAGTTTTATATTGTCCATCGATAAATCCAACCGCGACAGAAAACATAATATTCTTTCGTCGCCTTAATGAAACAAGGATTTGAGTCAAAAATGGGCTGATTTAGGTTTGCTCTCAACAATGTTTTGATCGTAAATCCTCTCAGTGCTATTGCGTTCACCTTTTTAATTGATTTTTGTCACCTTGATTAAATAATTGCCAGTTTGTTGGTGAGTTCAACGCCAGATAAAAGCGTATTGGTAACCTCAAGGGATCATTGTCGCCTGCAATTATGGCTGCGAATTTTATTCGCTGCTTAATTTTAGAAACACTTATTCGCTATAGGGTAGTTAGGTTTCGTTGTCAAATGGGACTAAGTTTCGAGCTATTTAGGTTGGTTTAAGATCAGTTTAGAGAAGGCTAAAACAGCAAAGAGTTATGGTTGGTTGGACTAGGGTAGTTAATTATTTAAATCTGATCAGGTTCAGTTATGCGAAATAATTTTGAGTGGTAGCATTAGTTTGAGGTATAGCATGGCATAATAGTTTGAAAAAACTAAAAAACAACAAAAAAACTTTCTTTGTATTGATTTGTAGCGCTATAAGGTAGGCCGGTAGTTTTTTTCCGCTTAGGTTTCTCACTGGAAATAAAAATCACTGAAGTTGAGCAAACTGTTTAAGAATTCCGGATTTCGCAGCGAAAGTTTGAATATTTGACAGGAAATGTCAAAATCTCGGACAATGAAAATGTTTGCATGATCTGCGGCTGACTTACAAAATAAATTAACGAAATTAAGATTTGAATAACGGCACCTGGATTTGCATAGCGGTTATACCTCGGATTTGCACAACGCTCTCTTCTGGTGAAGACAGTAAATATTCACTTATTTTGCGAATATACATACTTTTGCTTAAAGTCATACGCCAGGAATAAGAGTTAAGCTTACTGAAATGTTATTTTGTCTTTAAAGTGCAGCGGAAATGATTTACAGTCCATTTTCTTTGTTTAAACCGAAGTCGATGAATCGCATTTCCAAAACTTTCGTAGAAATGTTTTGTGTTTTTTTTATGCTGCTTTGCTGTTTGATTTTAGAATAGTGCGATTTTTTCCACAGGTAACTATTAGGGTTGCTTTAAAAATTTCAGGAAAAAGAAATCTTTATTTTTCTTAAGTAAAGGATATTTAACATGACTCATAATTAAGGTTTTACAAAATTTTACTCATGAGTTCTTGTAGAGATCCATTCGCCATAGTTGTAATGTTTGTAAATAATATTTCATTTCGCAGTCTAATGTGTAACTAACGTAAATGCTGCCTGATCATTATAGAGCATTTCTTTAATTTTAA
>Ga0058701_10001007_pt1 | contig 19366 bp, 9 predicted proteins | sample AgamicOrMae_FD_97039 | JGI IMG/M metagenome (GOLD analysis project Ga0058701, IMG submission 97039) | Agave microbial communities from Guanajuato, Mexico - Or.Ma.e | ecosystem: Host-associated > Plants > Phyllosphere > Phylloplane/Leaf | place: Guanajuato, Mexico | collected 2012-06-04
CGACGAGAACGGCTTCCAGGCGCAGGGCGCCCACCTGCCCGTGGCGCCGCCCATCCCCGACGCCATCCTCAAGGCGCTCGCCGACAACGCCGCCGACGAGGCCCGCGGCATCCTCGACGACGGCAGCTACAAGGAAGAGTCCACGAGCTCGACTAACCAGAGGACCTCTCAGCAAGGATACCAGCAGCAAGGATACCCTTCACAACGACCCACCAACGGACCCTACCACTACTAATGGACTGGAATACAACTGTTGTAAATAATGCTTCCGATTAAACTATTTCTTTTCTAATGATAGTCTATTCCCCTCGTTCCTCCGTTGAGGGAACTGAGAATATCCCCTCATAGTTAAAGCGTAAGTGCGTAAGTTTCTTCATACACTAAGAACATTAAAAATGGCACGCATTGTCCCTTTTATGGACTTATTCCGCTATCTTACTCTATGGATTGCAATTTCCACCTTCCGTCGCCAAGCCGAATAGTAAGGCACAAGGCCTTCAAGTTAACCTACAACCTGCCAAGTATAATGTTCATGTTTACTTTTTGGCGGCAGGCTGCTAGCCGCCGAGAAGTGCCGTTAACGTAGATCAGCTGCAATGTTCTGGTTCACTCCGCTCAGCATCTCTTGTAAAGATTTTGAGTGAGATTTGCTCGTTTAAACCAAAAACTCAACCCCTCAAATCTTCGGCATAGTCAGTTTTTGTTTTAAACGAGCAAACCCGCGAGTTTTTTTAAAAAGAGTTGGCCACGAAAGGAAAATCAAGGTAAAAATTTCAATCTACATAAGACTGGATCAAAAGCCTATCAAAAGAATTTTTGATCTCTGAACCGATGGGCTCTCATTTTAAGAGACAGAGAAAGCTTCAAACCTGTATACGTTCTGAAGACAGAGTAGTAACAACTTGAACAGCAGGTACGCACCTGGAACACATAAATAAACTATGTTTTTATCGAAACTTTACGACACGGTACTGCTTCGCGCTAAACGTCGTATTTTTTGATGCGTTTTATGTCCATTAAAGTGGTGATCTTCATACGAGAACGGAACTTCACGAGGGTAGGCAACCCATATAGCATTCCTGTCGAGTGGTTCACCTACCTCAATGCACACAAGTCGCAATTCTGCCCAATTTTTAAAGACTTTAACACAGAGTTCGGTACATGTATATAAAAAATATAAAAGAAATATGAGGACGCTATTCACCCGTCTGGTTTATTTAAATTGCATTCAAGTCTTTTTTTACCAGCACTGAAGTCCCCTCAAATCAATTGTCATTTGTCCGAGCGTTCAGGTTCCCAATGTAAATGCATGTCGTGTCCATAGCAACAACCTAAGCACTTAGTTACTTTAACATTGAGTTCACTAAAATAATGAGAAGGTTTGAGTTTCATGTTGCCGATTTTACTTTTCAATGTATACGATACTTTCTCACAAAGTCCATATCAGCACTGCCGGTAGTTATTCTACTAGGTAACTACTAGTCTACTAAATTACGCAATCTAATTAATATTGCCTGATTTGGGAGGCACTGATTTCGTTTAAGAAGCAGTCTCCACGGAAAAAAGGACTACACTTGAAGGAACCAAAAGAGATTTTCTCTGACGATGCTGTTATAAAATTTTATAGCTATCGTATTAAAGAAGCTGTAAAATGCTTTTAAGATCTCGATAAAAACCTATCATTTCTGCACAGTCGAGTTCAAAAGCAGTTCCACTCGTAATTGTAAGACGTGTAACATGATTTCGTTTTGTAGAGCACAGCAAAAAGATGGAGGACCACTTTGGCCGTAGTCCTCCACTAGAAATGCAAAGGGTTGTCGAACGATATATAGGATTTATGGTCAGGCAACCTCGCACTTCGCGGCTGACAAAGATGCGAAAATCGAACAGTAGTATCTTCCGAATGTAGCGAATTACCTACAGTGTATCACAAAATGGATGGCCCCTGCTTCCATGAGATGGGCGATGACTTTTGTTGCCCACTGTACCCTGCATATAGCAAGAGTAGAAATTCCCCCCAGCTATAAACCACAATTTGGTATGATATTTCATACTGACAATTAACGGCACACAACGCGTACGTTACGTTGTATCAGGTTATTGATTCCAGTATCTGGGGGTTAAAACCAGAAATGAGGAAATAGATAAGTGAAAGTAACTCTACCCTGTTAATTTGAAAGGTTGTATTTTCCGACTGAGGAAAGCCGAGCAAAACGACATCGGAGCAAGACACTGCAGTCTCAAAAGAATTTGATCACTCCAATCTTTCGAAACCTATACGTATCTTTGAAACAGAGGGAGATACGCCAGAAAAGCACGAACTAAAATCGCCAGATCTTCAAGAGATCTATCAACATGATTCAGGCTGTTTTGTCGATCCTTTTCCGGTCCAAAGTTACAGAACTCTGGAAAAGTTGGAGCGATCAATACTTTTGAGACCGCTAGTACAAAGTAGGTAAGAAGACCCAACTTATCCTTGGTAAACATAAGCTTATGGTCAGCGAGAAGGCTGCGCTTATTTCACGGCGCCGAGAAGCGGTAGAAGGCTTGGCAAAAGCTGAGCAGAAGCGGTGGCAAAGCTAGGCACAAGACACCTGACCAAAAAAAGCTTGACCACCTACCAAACCTAATTCATACCCGATTGTGGACCGTTCATTACCATTACGTAATACAAGGTGGTGGAACAAAAGAGATAGAAATGACGCATTCACGGAAAAAAATGGTTTTGTTACGGCAACAAAATTGGGGACAACAAATAATTTTTTTGTTGCTCCAACCAAAAATTTTGCTGCAGCAACCAAACGTTTTGTTGATGGAACAAAACATTTTGTTATTGTGACAAAATATTTTTGTTATCCCTTTTTTAACAAATGATTTTGTTGGTATAAAAAAAAACCTTTTATACCGTGAAATATTGCCAGGGCGTAAAGTTCAGGCACCTGCAAGTAACAGTGGCTGCCGGAAAAGACAGATGAAGGCTAGAGGGACCAGAAAACTAACTGTTGTACAGTTGAAACATCGTCGTAGCCTTGAATATTACTCAAGGATCCATCACCTTGAATTCCCAGCTTCCAACCTTCGGGAACCCTGCAGATCCTTGGGGTATTCCCGCCTTTTCACGCCCATCTCGATGAGAGAGAGATTCCCATCTCCCAGTGCCGCATCCGAGCTGACCCCGATAACCGCGCGATGCGACGCTGAGACCCATCAGTCAGTCCCGCAAACGTAGTCGAAATGGTTTGTTGGTCCGTGATTTTCGCGGTTTGCGGCGTGCTTGCGGTCACCGGAGCCGAGGACCCCACGACGGAGCGTCACCGCGGACTGCTCCGGGGACGCATCCACGACATCGCCCAGAACATCCACGGTCATCTCCACGGGGAGAGGAGGCTCTTTCAGCCCACGGAGAAACCGGTGACCGCGAACCCGGTTTTGTTTCCGGGAACCACTGAAAAGCTTCCGGACAGGAATACGGAGTATTCTAATCCTGTAGCCGCATTGCCGACGGTTTCCTCTGAGGCACTTGGAGCTGTGCATCACAGGGGCGTTCCGCAGTCCTCCCACCCTGTCACGAACCCGTCGCAGGTTTCTTCGGGAACAACTGGAGTCGTTGAGCATCACGTGGGGGTCCCTCAGTCTGCGCATCCTGTCACTGTACCAGCGGGCGTGGAAAGCACAACTGTCGATCCTGGAAGGCAGATCATCAATGCCCCTAAACGATGCAAAGCCGGCCAGGAGCTTGTCAACGATGAGTGCAAAGACGTGTACTGGTGAGTTTAAAGAGATGCTGGGCCAACGCGGAAAATGTCCGACCCGGTGGCTTCAGTGTCCGACCCGAGAGTTATTCGACTTGGAGTGTGCCCGACCGGAAAAGTGTCTGGCCGAGGCAATGAGAAAAGAACCAATCAAGGAAATAATTAATCCCTATGAAACGCTCACCCTTCAGGATTCCAACAAAGGGACGGTGGAAGAGGTCACCGAGGAAATAACCTTTGGGCGTTTGGCGATTTTCAAAATATCAATTCAAGGTTTTTTGAAGGTGTTTCAAGGATACCTTTTTCTTTTTCAAGGGTGTTTTGTTTTCGTTTTAAAAAGCAATATCAACAGACTTTTTAACCAAACTGGCGGAGCGTGGCATAACTTTTCAGTAAAAAAAAATAGACAAAAATAAACTTATTCGAGTTTTCAAGGAAGCCAACTTAAGGCTTTTTCTTGGGTTTTCCGATGGCGATTCTCATCCAAGACCTTTTTTATAGTTTTCAAATATTCAAGAGTTGCAAGACTTCCTGTTCATATCAACAGTATCAAAATCGGTTTACGTATGTCCTTAAAAAACTAAATTCATAAAGTTGACAGTTGTGTGAACGTCCCCAACATACACGAAATAAAATGGACGCAACGTTCGAATAACATTTTAAAGACCTAGAATCGTACAAAAATGATTATCTCAAAAAATAACCAGCAGACGAGTAAAATTTCATTTAATACATGATTTTTAATACATGCCAAAGAAACTTTTCTACAAAGTTAGGAAACACCTTTTCATTAACAATGTCATTGCTCGAACTAAAGAGTCAGCAGTTTTGAGGTAAGACTTCAGGTAGTCTATTTAGATGAACGATTGTTCACGTCAATTTGAACAGAAATTAAGTCGTAGGTTGGAGTAAGATGGGTTAGATAATACTATGAATTCAGAGAGCTTAGAGACCATGTGGACGACGTTTTCGGTTTCAAAATATTGGAATAATCTTTCAGGAGATGCTAGCACTTCTTTAGAACGGTATGACCTTGATTTCAGTACCACGATGTTCAATCAAATTTCCTTAGGGAACCGCGCCAGCGCAAATGTCTGAATGGGCAAAAACTTATCACAACAAAGAAAGAGAGATAATACCGCTTCATTTTTATTTGCCCTTGATCCGAGAGAGAAAACGCTATCGCGATTTCGTGGTGTCAAGGCCTCAACTCACTTCGAGAAAAATCGCCTTCAAATAAATTTGTGTATTATTAATTCCAAGAATCGAGCTCATCGTTAAGAACATGATAAACCAGATTTATTCGAATAATTCAAAAGATTGAAAGAAAAACTGCCTTATGTCGGAATTACGCCTAAAAAAAATACATTTGTTTTCCTATTTATTTATTTACTTATTTTTTTGCTGGACGTCACGATTCCGGTTCGTCTTAAGTGCATCTTTTTCGAAAAAAAAAATGATTGGCTTATTTTCACGATTGAAAGTCTGGTCGAGATATGAGCAACCCTAAGAAACGTCCTCAAAAATTTTTAATTAAAAAATTAAAAAAAAAAACGGGACTGAAAGACTGATAACTGGGACTGTCTGACCCTCATACACGTGGGATAGAGAGGGAATGACCATCGGAAATAGCTACCCTTACGGAAATGTATATTGGAACCGGAAACTATCTCATCTGCGTTGAAATCACACTGATTTGATAGTAATCATGACTGGTCCAGAGGTTTCTTTCACGTATCCCTACGCACCTTGGAGTCAAATCGAAAAAAGAATAAAAAAGAGCATTAAAAAAAAGTCTTGGCCCAAAATGGAAAAAGACACATTTCGAAACTTATTTCCTTCTTCTTGCGTTCAATAAACACACTAGGTAGAACCCTTCCCACGCTCGGTGTTGTCCGTAGATAAAGCATTTTAAATAAATTCGCTTTTACTTTAACGACTGATTAGGTTTATCGCACTAGTCAAACTGGTTTGAACGTTTCCAGTCACAGGCCTTTTCTTTGACAGCAGACTTTGTTCAGAAGCAACCATTCAGAAAACCACATGAAACCAAACGTCAAAACACTAAACTAAAAATAGCACATTGAATGCCAATACGTTACGGCAGTTAATTCAACTGAATCAGATATGCATAAGGCAGGGCATTCGTGCTCTGTAAATATTTGTTCCAAAAATAGATTCTGGTCTGTGAGAGTTGTTCGACGTATGGGACGAAATGGACCGTCTTCTGGTATCTCTTGGAATTTCGATGATGGTGGTTTGCGTGGCCCAGGGGAGTGTAGTACATACTGTAGTAAAAAGGGCACGAGACATTCTTCCTAAAGATTTAACAGACACATTCGAAGGCGCTTCGCCCGGCACAGGAGGATGTTTTTCAGCGGCGAGAAGTCGAAATTCCTATGATACAAACGAGGAAAGAATGGACAAACGACTAACAATGGACCCACCGCCGCTTCGACACACAAGCCTGTTGAAACAAACGAATCCACTCTGAAAGAGCTCGAAAGCCCGACTTACTGCAGTCCACGACCTGCGTGCTCAGAAAACAATGATTTCTAACAAAAAGACTTCTATCTCCTGACGCGACCGAATCACCCTGGGATGATCTAGTGCGTCCTCCTCAGTGCACTCAACCTATTGCTCAGATGGTTCTTTGCTCAGTGAGATGCGAGTTCCAGATTCATCTGAATCGCCTCTGGATGAACTCGTGAGTCTAACTCAGAGAATTCCGCCTCGTGGCCAAAGACACAGTGACGCAAATCTCCGACTGACATCATCTTCTGATGTACCTGTATCGCCTCTGGATGATATCGTACGCCCGACTCACTGCACTCGTCAGCTTTGCTCGGAAAAAGATAATGGTTCCTCGAACAGTGAGAGGCGATCTTAAGATACATCTGAATCACCTCTGGATGAACTTGAGTTCATCTCTATGTGCTCCACCTCATTGCCCATAAAGGACTAATGATTCTTCGTCCACAAAGACGTCGCCCTCTGATCCGTCCGAATCACCTGCGGATGATTTTGTAGTCACTGAGACGTCCTCTTCTGATACGTCTCAATAAGATGAGGATGATTTTCTGGCCTCTACAACGTCATTTTCTGATAAGTCTGAATCACCTGTGGATGATTTTGCTGACACTTTACGTCCCAATCACCAGAGGATGATTCTCAAATCACCGCGACGCCATCTCCTAACACGATTCCGCTGCCTAGGGAGAATCCTGGCAAGACAAGGCAGAAAAACACATTTCTTGCAAGACGCCGTCGTCGTTAGGCTTTGGGGATGAGAAAAAACTAAAAGCTTGATTTGCACTCAGCAAGAGTGCTTCATGACTCTCAAAGGTGAGTAAAATATCTGCTTTTCAAACAAAGTAGTAGTTTACGGTCCGAAAAATAAAGATAAGATACCTGATTCTTGCAGCTTACGGTATGTTGTAGGTGAGGCGGCACGTCTTGGGAGACGCTATGTCTCAAAACCCGTTCTTGAGATGATTCTTCTTCATATCACTTTTTGTTATCAAAAGGATTCCTCCAAAACAGGGACGAATAGTGACTCTTTTTTAATTGAAAACTCGGTGTTTTAGATTAATAACGACGAGGAAGTTTGTTATTGGGGATGGATAAGCATTTGAGCCGTGGCATTACAGATTATGCCAATGCCGTCGCATTGACGACATACCCAATGTTTGCATATACATAACGATTGACAGATGTTCTCTCTCTCTTCAGGTTTAATGACAAAAAATGTCTCAGAAACTTTGGGGATCAGATCAACGGTCGTATCCATAGAAGGGCTACAGCGAGCTTTCTCCATGGATAAAACTCATGGTGGGTTCATGACCATAATTATTGAAGAATGTTTCCGTTAGGTTTACAATCAAAAAGAAAAACGATTAATTTGTATATGGAATCTTTTACAGGAGGAAAGCTTCTCGTTCAGAAAATAAGAGTCTTGCCAATCTTTTCCCTCACACAATTTAATCGAGAAATAATTTTTAAAGTAGTCCATGCGTCAAACCCGTGCAGAGTAAACAATGAAAAAAAAACAAATAAAATACTGATCCCTTCAGGAATCACGCCCTAAGATCGTGTAGTATGCCCATTGAAAAAAATGCTAGGTAAAAAGTACTCGCAAGTCAAATTCGAACAGACACATTTGTGAAACACCTGAACAACAAAGAGGGTTATCTTTCAATCGTTTAGGGTGCTTTAAGAAACGACCCAAATACAAGCCGATTTACATTACTAAAGTTTGCTGTTTTCATGACACCTAGATCTATCACGGTTCGTTTGAAATAACACTGAAAGCTACCGAATTTTAATTATCCGATTGGCGTCACCGTTTTCTACGGTAATAAACTAAATCGCAGAAAGTGGAGTAAGGCACGGGGCAATGTAATCCATGGGTTTAAAAAGAGCTCAGAGAAGAGGTGGCTTGTAGTCTTCGATTGTTAGCTGATCAAATATGGCTCGCCTTTTAGTGTTCGGGTGCCTGTTGGTCGCGTTAGTCGCCGCGGCCCCCGCAATCAACGAAGACGAGAGGCTGAGTCCTCCGGAGCTGGCACCTGAACGCTCGGCTGATGAGGCACCGGCACCGACCGAGCCGAAGAAAAACGCTAATCTGAAGACCACCACAACGAACCAAGGTCCACCTCAAAAACTACGGGATGACGACGAACCTTCGAAACCACAGAAGCCGGCCACAGCTGGCGCTAAGAAGATAAATACCCACCTTGGACCAGCTCATACAGCTACCCAACATGGACCAGCACAAGAAACTCCAGCGGGTGGCAAAAGTCAACAACCGGCAACCTGGAGACCGTGGCCTACTAAGAAGCCAACTACCCAGCGTGCACCAGCACAAGAAGATCCAGCTGCGCAAGAAAGTGAGGGAACCATGAGGCCGACGACAACTAGCGGGACAGCGCCTACGTCAGGTGATGAAGTACCTGCAGCTAAGCAAGAGGAGCCTAAACAATCACCTTCGGAACCATCAGAAGATCCCCGAGCCGCTGGGCCAGCAAAACAAAAGCCCGAGGACCCTTCAAGTGCTGTGACCGACAAACCAAAGAGCTCATCCCAATACCCAAACACTAGACCAGTACCGAGCAAACCAAAACTGTGCCCAACAACCACAACGACTCGGAAGCCAAGGCCACACCCCGCGCCGACAACTCACAGGCCAACCACAACTCACAGAACTACAACTCCGAAGCCCACAACAACTCAGAAGTCAACCACAACTCCCGAGCCAACAACCCAGGAGCCGACAACCCAGGAGCCGACAACTCTCTTTTTTTCGAGGACACGAAAACCACCGAGAAAAGTAACTCAGAAACCGGATGATGAGCCGAAGGATTCTCCACAAGAAACAAAGGACTCTGATGACGCGGCAGACGACCCTGCGCTGCCCGTAGTAGATCTTACTGAAGGAGCGGTGGTGTTACCAAACAAAGGGTTAAGGAATCCTCTCGAAAGGGCCCGAAGGTCGTTCATGAACAGCGTGTCAAATCTCTTCGGCGGTGATGCGGCCACCCAAAACTAAGATTCTCAGGTAAGAGCCTCCTCGATACTTGACTGTTTGCCTTGCCTCTTTTTAACTCACTCGGGTTGCGAAGTGTGCACCTGGTCGACACAACCGGGTATACAGAGAATATCTACTACGAGCATCTCTAAAGACCCTGTAATATAAGACCGACAAAGGTCCCAATGATCTGATAGGTCATGTGAATTAGGACAATCATAGAAGCTTATCAAAAGCATAGCTAGGAGAAAAGTCAGTCTTTTTCCGCAAACGTGTTCGTTGTCAGCAGCTTTGGCGCAGCCCCGTATGCTTTCATGCTCTCCGACGTAAATGAACAAATTTGAACGCAAATCGCATTACTTGTAGGCTGAGGGCGAAACGCAGATTTATATCAGAAGTCTTTGCGAGCAGCTCTTAAAAAGCAAACGGTTTCCATCAAGTACCGTAACCTGATTTTCCATAATGAATGGTGATAAAAGTAATATATTTTTTGACAAATTAAAATTGAGACAAAGGAAAACTTGGAGAGCTAAATGCAAGATAGATCTGTCAGCGGATTTGACCAAAACCGACCTCCCCATAAATACTGTTCTTGGTAAGATTAATTAAGTGGTTAACTGTATAATTTTAAATACATTATAAATGAAGATTTCATTATCTGCCTATCTACAACACGTTCCGTGACCAAGCCGAGGAGGGAGGGCACCAAAGGCTATGGAAATAATCTGTCATGAGCCCTTAGGTAGGAAAACCTGAGATGTAGTTGATTTTCGTTCGCTTCGCAAGATGCAAGATTCGTTGACTCTTTCCGTAACAGTCCACCAGCTACCGATCTCATCCAAAGTAGATGATCACTACAAACTTCGGATGAGATCGGAAGCCTTTGGACTTTTACGGAGAAAAACTGCGAACCTCGCTCCGTTTCGTGAAGCGAACGGAGAAACAGAATAACGCCGCTGATGTCGCTCACTGGACGGCGGCTCGCTGTAGCTTCGGCTTCGGGTGATGGCTGGGCGGAGCGATAGCGGAACGATAGCGGAGCGCGGTACAAGGCACCTAGACTACCCAACCTACGCGATATAGGTCGTTTATCGCCACAACGTGATATAATAGTACCGACGTGCAGCACAAGAGGCAGAGAATGCTATACTTAAAACTAAGATCGTAGAAAAGTACAGGACTAATTTCGAACTTTCTCCTCTTTGTCTAGATACCTCTCTTACGACTCCAAGACGAGGGGAAACTATCATGGAAGAATGAAATCGACAGTTAATATTTCGACAACGGATTCTTCAGCAACAAACTATCTTTACGTTGGCGTCGATGTTTGATTCGATTCTGGTCTCGTTTTGTAAATAAAGACAATGTAACCCATTTCTTGTTTTTATTTAACAAAAAGAATTATTTTCCCTCAATTCTTTGACTTAAAAAGGAATTCAGACTTCATCATAAACAAAAGCCTTGCGGATTGACTCCGTGGATGGTATTCAACAGGGTTTCACATAGATATTTTACTTCGAACATATTTTTTTTAATCCTTTGTCACGGACTGGGGGTCCAGAGCAGGGTCGGAAGAGCCCATCATCCCACAAACTGCCCTTTCCGACGTTCACCCCAACTTTACCCAGACGAGAATTCTGAAGTCACGTCTGCTGGTCCCGTTATGAAGTCAGAAAGAGGCAGGAAGTATTAAGGGACTCTTGAGAGTGAAGACAGACCGTGAGAAAACTATGGAGACCAAAACCCTCACTTTGGTGCCATCTAACGGCAGAAGCCCAAACTATCGACCCTCTCTACGCCAAAGGCCTATCAGTTCGGGCTGCGCTGCCGCTAGATGAGGCCAATGTCCGGTAAGAAATTACTCAGTTTTCCCAAACCCTCTCACGAAAATTATTGCGTTCCTTTCGGTAAGGTCTACCCGTTTTGGGCTTGAAAATTGAACAAATGACCAGATGTAGTATGGTGTTTGATTATTTTCCAGAGAGCCGCATCACTAGAGATGTCTAATTAGAGAGTTCGCCATTGATACGGCTATGCCTATCGAATTTTTTAAAAAGAAATTAACTTAGGCAATACTTTTACTTTATATAAACATCTGCACAACTCACTGAAGAAGGCCGTGTACACTGGATATTTTTAAGTCGTTTATAGCATTCAAAACTAGAAGTTTTCGCTTCAAATTTTTTTCGTTAGCAATACTATTTGGTGACGATTAGGGCGAGAGCGAGGTCCTTCGTAATGCATAACGCTTCCCATGTTATTTTTTTTTTGGCCCCGAGAGTACTGGATCTCAACCCACAACGGATAGGGTAACATGCATAGCTGCTACGCAAAATGTAGAAATTTCCTCGGCGCTAATTATTTAGAGGACTCTTATTAATGAAATTTCCATATGATTTTTGCTGATAAAAACGACCTGACGCCAAAGCCTCGCCATTGTTTTCTTTGGCAGTAAAGAAAATCGTAAATTAAGTTGTGCGGCGCGGTAACAAAAACGATACAGGCTTTAAAAGGCAGCTGATATGAAAACACGTGTCGTAGTCCGTGATCGGGTTCCGAAGATCTACCAACAATGTCGCGTCTTCTCGTAATAGGTTTCCTCTTGTCAGCTATAAGTTTTGCGGCTCCCGCACCGATGTCTGCAAATAACGCCACTGAAGGTATTGGAGATAGAGAGAGCGACAAAACTTCGCTTCGGACTTCGGTAAACATTCATCCAGTAGATATGGATGACGATGAAACAGGGGAAATGACAGGCGACCCTCTCACGCATAGACAACCAAGGATAGAAAAAGCTGTGTCAGATGAATCAGCTACGACAAATGAGGAAGTAATAGAGGAGTCGGGTGAAGAAGCCGAGACGAAAGAACTGTCCGCGACAGAGGAAGCTGTGAAAGAAGAGCGATCAGCGGAGGAACAAGGTATAACAGAAAAACCATCAAAGACTAAACCTGAAGACCTTACTGGACCATTGACCACAGAGGATACAGAGGAAGCAATGGAGGCAAAACAGTCCGAAGCGGAAGAACCATCTACGACCGACGCCGCTGAGACAGAAGAACCAACAAACAATGAAAAGGCCGGAACAGAAGATTTATCTACGATAGAAAGAAGTGGAACGCAGGAAACAAAAAAGACAGAAAATGCTGAAACAGAAAATACTCTCGAACTAGAAAACCCTGAGCAGGAGGAGCCATCTTCATCCGACAAGGCTGAGCCAGGGGAAGCAACCAAAATGGAACAAGTTAAAACGGATGAGCCATCTACAATAGAAGAGGCTGTAACGGAAGAACTGTCTGAGACAGAAGAAGCTAGAAACCAGGACGCAAATACCACAGACCAAGGTGAAACAGAGGCGACCAAAGTTGCTGAAACCAACGAGCAATCGCCGACAGAAGACACTAAGGCGGAAGAACTATCGACCCCAGAGGAAGTTGCAACAAAAGACGATTCGTCGACAAAGAACAATGAAACGGAAGAACCATCTACGACAGAAGATGTGACCGATGAGCCATTGCCGACAGAAATCCGCGAAGCGGAGGAACCATTGACAACAGAGAAAGCTGTTACAGACGAAGAATCGACGACAGAAAGGACTGCAATCAGTGAACTAGCAACGAAAGAGAAGGCTGAAGTGCCACCTACCAAAGAAGAAACATCTACGATAGGAAAAATCGTAACGGAGGACCCATCGACAAATGATTCTGATGAGAAGAAAGAACCATCGACGAAAGAAACTTTCCTGAAGAAGGAAACCTCAACGACAGATACTTCTGAAACGGGCGGCGCTGTAAATAAAGAACCGTCTTGCGGTAAAAAATCGTCCAAAGAACTAGTTACGATGACTAATATTTCTCAATCGATAACTATAAATGCTAAATTACCACATGAGGCATCCACAACTAAAAATAAAACTTTGCCAAGTGTATCTACAGAAGGACTACCTTTGCCACAAGAAGCATCAACAACTAGACGGGAAATCGGCGAAGGAACGAATACCGGAGAAAAGGTAGTTCCAACTGGACCAGAGGCGCCTTTGAAGACAAAATCCGGAGTATTTCAACAGGCTGGAAGAAGTATGCCTGAAGTCAGTGGCTCGTCTGAAAAAATTCCTGCCGCAGGGCACAATGGATGGGGACGCGAGATTACAATTAACCTCTCCATAAGGGAGATCATCACACCTTTTTCTCGAAGTGGCCCGGAAGAGAACGCGTCAGTCATAAAAACAGCTCTGAACCTCTCAGTTACACCTTGACATCCAACACCAGAAGACTCACCCACAAAAGAGGACGTAACGACGGCAGACCTAACTATACCAGAGGACAAAGTCATATCTGATATCCAGATTTCAGGGGATCCCCATCCCGCTGCTGAAGAGGCTAAAAAGAAAGCCACACAAGATGTTTGAGATTAACTCAAATCAGGCTTTTCTGGGGAAAAAAGTTTTGGCAACGGCACCACCAGACAACGATGACCTTTACACATGATTTGATCACGTAAGCAAAATATGCTTTGCATTTGTTCAGACTTTTGCACCTTCGAACAGGTATAACTTTCCCGTGTTACGACACTGTGCATTTAAAAAGTGGAATTTCCTGTCTTCTTTTGTCGCGAAGCCGAGCGAAGCAAGGTACTAGACACTTAACCTCACTTTACTTTAAAAAGGTGCGCTAAGGGTAACCTAACAATCAACTTTTAAGCCTGATGCTGCGTGCTGCTTCTCAGCGGATATACTGTCGAGATATAGTAGCGGATATACTGTCGAGATATACTGTAGTAGCGGATATACTGTCGAGATATAGTGTCGGATATACTGTCGAGATAGACAGCGGATATACTGTGAGAAGTAGGCTGTATCAGGTTTCTACCGGCAATAGAAGATATAGTCACGGTAAAACGTAAACGCAGCCTGTAAGATTTACGTTATGCGAGAAGTAAAGGGCAGGATATTTATTTTAATATGTTACTACATATCCAACCGTGTTTTTGTAACATGTCGAAACAAAAAAATTCACTTTTTTTTGTGTGTGTGTGTGCAGATGCAGAGCCGCGAGCGTTAAACTAATCAACTAAAATATGTCAAGAGGAAATTGAACGCAAGGCATACCTGAAGATTCCTGGTGGTGGGAGAAGAGAACTTTAAGCAGTATTTTATTTTGCAGCCTATCTTTTCACAATAAAGGACCTTTGTTCACGGTTAATAGACCACTGTTTTCAATCCTATTTTGACATCGCAGAATTCGCGAATGATCTTGGAATTCGACAGGGCTTTAATAAGAAAGACACGCTCTGTTTGAACACATTAAACCTAGGCCCGAGAGGACTTAATATCTCCATATTTGTTCAAGTACACGCAGACATCCCCTTCTATGTCTAGTTTTGTATACACAGGTAAGAGGTATTGGAGCTATTCTCTTAGAGTTGGGGGTCGAGTAATTTTCAATAATTTGCTCATAGAACAATTTTTAATATATCGAACCGTTCTTTGAGATGGATAGATTTTTGCGGGTTCAAAGAAAGTCAAAAATCAGCTCTTCATCTATTTTGGCAAAAATATTTATCCCCTTAGGCAGGTCCTCAATTTCCACGAACTGATATTTTTAATGTTTTTGAACTGGAGTCATAAACTTTTCGCAAATCATAATGCCTGAAAGTATATTTTGAAGAATCATTTTTTTTTAAATCTCGAAAACCGTAAGTGGCATTGAAAACAAGTAGAAAATAAAAATGTAGGTAAAAAATATAGAAAAAATAAATTTTATTTTTTATGTATCTAGTCGTATTCAAGACACAAAAATGGAAAGGAATTGGCAAAAGACATTTCCCTTTCCAGTTTTAAGTGAAAATTACTCTAACTGTACTTGCTAAAAAAAAGGAAAAAATGAAGGGAAAAAGTTTTAGATCCGCGAGCAAGTAAAACTTTTGTTATACGTATAATCGGTCCGCGTTTTCGAAAAATATGTTATTTTAACACACTTTCCGCACACCCACGCAATGAGAACATGGACAATCGCTTGGTCGTGACTGATGTCAACTTTTAACTCAGAACGATTAACCACAAATTACCGCGTTGGGTAGGTTGTGGCTTGTGCCTCGCTCCGCTGTCTCTAATCTCACTTCTCGAGAGGTAAGAGGCTTCAGGCTAGGCGACCATAGGTTAGGTTAACTACGGTTAAGTACCCTCTGTCGCACTTCGATCAGGTTGAAGACGACGAACATTTGGTAGAGAAAACGCGACCTTTGAAATAAGGTAGTCATAAACCAGTTGAAACAAGACCTAAGGATTGCAGTGCAAGAAGCCACGGATTCCGTGACACAAACAGCTGATACGGGCATCGCTTCCCGCGAATCAGTCATCTGCACCTCTTGGCTAAGCAAAGTGAGTCAAGATTTTGAGAAAAGACGCTAATTGTTGGGTAAATCCCATCCATTATCACGCGGCGCGGCGCTAGTGGTGGGGAGGGGCGCCACAGGTCAGGATTAAGGTCATATCACTCCAATCTCCAAGCCGACCGTTTAAAGAAATCAGTATACGATTGAGAGCCATCGAAACATGAAGAGCCTTCTGCTGGTCGCGTGCCTGGCCAGCCTCCTCTCATGGAGCGCCGCCTATCCGGTCATCCGCGTGGAGCGCATCCCCATCTCCCAAGGGATCAGCGTCCCCATGGCCGTTCGCATTTGCGGCTTGAATGCGCGCTGCCTCCTCAACCAGAACATCCTCGGCATCCAGAACGAGCAGGTCAGAGATCAATATGCCGCCGTCCTCCAGCTGGCAATCCTCCACGAACTCATGGGATCCTTTAGACATCCCGAAGGAAGCCCCGAAGTTCCCAACAGCAGCAGTGGCAGCAGCGAGGAAGTGCCTGAGGTCCCACGCCCTGTGATCCCTGACGCCTCGGATTCCGACAGCAGTTCCGACTCGGATGAAGTTCCTCCTGCAGCCCACCAGATTCGGGTGATATCTATACAGCATCCCCTAGGAACGCGTCGCTTCATCTTCATTCGGCCTGCTATCCCTAACGTCACTCCAGATGAGGATGTCGATACCCCTGTGATGGTTGATCACCCCGCGACTGTGGATGAAACTCCTGCAGTTGCTCCTGAGGACTCTGATGAACCCAGGCACGAAATGCCTGCTCCTGTGGACCCCTATGAATCGGGGAACGAACAGCCTGAGGATGATGTTGCTGATCGGCACGATGTTACCCCTGCGCCGTCCGCTGGCCCGGACTCGACCATTTTGACCAACTCCATTGAGCCGGATGCTCGGGGATCGACTACGGAGCCATCCGAGGACGAGCGCCGGGAATCGCTGGGGGAATCGGCGGAGAACTTCGACCAGGTGGAAGTCTTCGACTCTAACAAACCTGCTAGGATCACCGGGGAGGACCGGTATAAGTACAAGACCGATATCCCCGAGGTTCGTCGACTGTAAAGGTGAGCCGAAAAGTGTTAGGCAACCCGCACTGTATGGGTGCTGTAGGTGCTGCCTAGTCATAGAAGTGATGCTGAGATTTATTCGCAATTTAATAAACGTCTTTACGAGTTGACGATTTTTTTTCGCAAGTTGGCGTTTGGGTGCGATCTTTAAGAGACAATAGCTTAATACGATTTTTAAGACACCTAGGATTTTAATATACTAAAGTCGATCATTTCTATAACGATCATTCATTTCTATAAAGGGTTAGGAGGTCATAAATTTGAACTGCAATGACTAAAAAATCTCATAGATTTACTAAGTTTTCTATCACTTCGCTAGTACGTAATTACTACGCATCAGATCCACTCCCTCATATGGTTATTTCGTTGCACATAATAGTAATTACGCTGCGATGCAGCTCAATACTTCCTCTTAAACTTTCCTCCATTTATCTCGCCACTATCACGTACTTCATACAAGACGGGTGCACTTCTTTGCAAGTCTACGACGTAATCCCGTCACGTCGAATATGCTGATGATGCTCTCAACTTACAGTTCTCCACTTTACGTATCTATACTACGCGGCAGATACCCTGAATGAATAAATCAATTCCACCGAATTTACGAGGACTCAACAAATCAAAGCCTCACTGGAAGATCTAATGGGTGCAACCAGAAAAATTCACCCGAACAACTTTGAGGAAAAAAAGGGGGGGAGCTTGGAATCCGATCAGCTGCCTATTTTTAACACCGTCCCTTGCTCTTTAACTGACTTATTCCTCACTCACACTGATAAAAAAAATTCCTTGGGGTGCTCCTAACCCTGTTTTGGATAGGTGAAACAGATACAACATGCTTTCCTATTACCCAGACGGACTTAATTGCTCACATAATGGAAAGTCCTCGACTTGTTCTTCACGCACATGGATATTATCAGGTTTATCCTGAAAATAAACCAATATCAGATATATGCCTCTTGACCGATATGGGACTACCCAAAAAAAATGTACTCTCAATTATCAGCGCTCCCGAAGTTCGCAATGGAATGTTTCAAGGGTGCATTTTCTACCTCTTGTGTTCTATCTTTCGGAGGAAAGCACAGGGCATTCGACCTTTACATAAGGCTAACTAAGCGTACCGGCAAAACATTGTGCCTCGTGCCTCGGTCCTCTGATGCTCCGCTCGATGGACGCCGAGCCTCAAGCCGCTGACTTCTTAGCGGTATAGGCTGCTACCACCGTTATGTGCGCTGTATCACGCATGGCGATCCATAGATAAGGGTAGCTTAGGCTTGGTTAATTTAGGTTACTTTAATATAGATTAGGTGATTTTGATTAGGTTAATTTAGGCTAGGTCTATTTAGGTTAAATTAACTTAGATTGAGTGGCCTTTCACTAGATCAACTCAGTGTATTGTAAGGTTAAGTTAAACAAGGTTCGGTAAAATTAGATCAGGTCTAGGTTAGGTCAATTTAGGTTAGGCTAACAGAGGTTGGGTTACTAAGGTTGGGATAGGTAAGGGACAAAACGCGTTGCTCGGCCCGGCTCTAAGCAACGAAATGTAAAAACCAGAAGATAAAAAATGCAACCAAACCAATACCTAGAAATAGGTGCATGAATTCGTTGAAAAATTGTCGATATGCGCGTGAGCGTTGTACAGACGTCATATATGCAAAGTCTAGACATAAATCATCGCGCCAGTGGTATTGCACTGATAACCTATTTGAATTGAATCGCAAGTCTACAAACACTTTTCCCGACGAAACGCAAAAACAAGAAGCGAGGGAAACTTATCAGATCCGAGCCGGGCAGAAATCACAACATGTTGACTTGACATCCGAGATATTCCCCCGACATGACCGCTGCGCCGCGCCGTATCGCCTACTGTATTGTTACATCAACAGTCATGTTAAGATGAGTGCAGTGGTCGCAACGCTTTGCGTTTTCCTTTTGATCCCTGCGATCGCCCCGAGGACGATCACCATCACCCCGAGGACGATCACCATCACCCCGTTCATCCGGGGCTACGACGAGAGCGACGAGTACATCGACTCCCTCGGCGCAGCATCCCTGGAGACCAGTCATCCTGGGCTGGAAACCAACGACGTCGTCGAGTCCAACGAGGACGAGATGAACACGCTCCAGATGGCGCTGTCCCTGGATGACTGGGTGGTGATGAGGTATCATCCGGGAGAAAGTGCGCCTGCGCAGTGGTACAAACTGGTGGACGACGAGGACGAGGATGAAGATGACCGCTGGCCGGATGAGACTGACAGATAGTGTTTGGTGAAAGTGGATGAAAGTGAGGCTGGACCGATGGATTTTCATTAAGAGAGTTATGTGCGGACGGTAAGAATCGTCGATAGCTCAAAGATAATCTGATTATCGTCTGAATTGTAAAATTCACAGGTGGCATTTTTGGGTAGCTGTCATAAGCGCCAAAAAACACAAGCGCCAACGCCGCAAGCGCCAATCCGTAACCGCCAAAAGAGAAAAGTCGCAAACGCCAAAGGTCTTAACCGCAATACTAACCTTACCTAACCTTACTTAACTTAGCCTAACCTAACTTGACCTAACCTAACCTATACGAACTTTGGCGTTTGCGACTTTTCTCGTTTGGCGGTTACGGACTGGCGCTTGCGGCGTTGGCGCTTGCGGTTTTTGGCGC
>Ga0058701_10001008_pt1 | contig 19362 bp, 3 predicted proteins | sample AgamicOrMae_FD_97039 | JGI IMG/M metagenome (GOLD analysis project Ga0058701, IMG submission 97039) | Agave microbial communities from Guanajuato, Mexico - Or.Ma.e | ecosystem: Host-associated > Plants > Phyllosphere > Phylloplane/Leaf | place: Guanajuato, Mexico | collected 2012-06-04
AAAGACAATGGTCGCGCAGGCGATCGCAGACAAGAAACAGGGCGACGCGGCCACCGGCGACTCGGCAATGGCCAGCGAGGAGTACGTGCAGATCAGGCCCGAGGAGATGGCCGCCGAGGGTCTCGATGGGCCGGCGGGGGCGCTCTCCCTGGCCGAGCTGGCGGGCGTAAGCTCCAGTTCTAGCGAGAAGCTGCCCGCCGAACACAAGCAGGCGGCCGACGACGAGCTTAACGCCCACCTGGCGAGCTCGGCAGCGGCCAACCAGGACTCCATAGGGGCGCTGGAGTCTGTGATGGGCGGGGCGCACGTCTACCCGCTGCCACCAATGCGGCCGCCAATGCCGCAGCAGCAGTACATGATGGGCGGCCCGCAGCAGCAGGCGCACACGCGGACAGGCGCAGGCTCCGCGTATGCGCCGCACCACCCGCAGCGGCCCGCCCCCTACGGCTCGGGCGCGCGCGGGCCGCGCTCGCCGGGCCCGCACGGCGGCCAGGTGCTCAACGCCCCCCGGGGCTACCTGGCGATGGCGCGCGGCAAGCTCGCCGGCCACATGCACAGCGGCCCCGCCGGCCCCTACCACAACCAGCCCATGATGAGCCCCTACGGCCCCGGGCCCATGGGCTCGCCCACCGCCATGCAGGGGGCGCAGCACCCGCAGGCCCACGCCCACCCGGGCGGCCAGTCGTCCCGCTATCTGCCCCGCGGGGCCGCCGCCGGATACGCCGCCTTCCGGGACTTTGTGCGCGCCCAGGCGCACAAGTACAAGCAGAGCTCGGCCGAGCCGGGCGCAGCCTACGGGCCCGCCCCGCCCCAAGCGCCCGTGGTCGTCTCCGCCGGCGCCCAAAACAAGTATCCCGCAGACACGCCCACCCAGGCGGCGCCCATGGACTACGGCCCGCAGCAAGCAGCCGACGCGTACCAGGCGGCCGGGCCGGCCCAGAGCGGCGGCGGACAGGCCTACGGGCAGCAGCCGCAGTACCAGCAGCAGCAGCAGGCGGCCGCCAAGGCTAAGGTGACCATCGCGCAGGCCTACATCCCGCTGATCGCTCCCTCCAAGGGCGCGCCCGCGCCCGCCTACCCGCAGCCCCAGCAGCAGCAGTACCAGATGCAGCAGCAACAACTGGCCCTGAACAAACTTTACGGCGGCCACGCCCCCCAGGGAGCCGGCCGGCCAGAGTACAGCAAAGACTTTGGAATGGTGATCCACTACCCGCAGGCGACCGTCTACACGGAACCGATGACGGTGGACCAGGTGCACAAGCTTGCAGGCTCCTCGATCACCCAGATCCTCGAGCACCTGCAGAGCAATCTGGCCCAAGGGCACACGCCCCAAATTAGAGACGAGTCGAACACGCTGCGCGTGAACCAGAAACACCACCTGGGCCACGGGCTCACCCTGCACGCCAAGGAGTACTACGCGCCCGGCAAGGGAGGCCACTACGTGCCCACCACGGCGGCCGTCATCTCATCCGCCTCCTCCGCCTCCTCGTCTGGAGGCGGCAAGAGCGCTTCCGGTGGCTACGAGAAGCCGCCGACGAGCGCGAGTGGCTACGCCCAGTCGCTCGGCGGCGACTTGTACGAGCTGCAAGCGCCCGCCGACCAGCCGCCCATGCCAGCCAGTTACCGGCCCGAGTCGCCCATGCAGCTCGGCTCGGGCTACGAGCGGGTGCGCGCCGCAGTGGCCAACTCGGCGGCCAAGTACGCCCAGCAGGCTCGCCAGCCCCCAGCCGCAAACTATCCACGCCCGCCCATGCCTGCCCCCTACAATGTGGCGCCCCCGCAGGCGAGCGCCAAGCCGGCCGGCCCGCTGGCCGAGCCGCTGGGCGCCATCGCCAACCTCATCGGCGGCGAGCTCGAGTCCCTCTACAACAAGGCCAACTCGGTGCTCTCCAAGCAGCTCGATCCCGAGCTGCACGCCCACATCCAGGCCCACCTCAAGTCGCTGGCCGCCATTAAGGGCCCGCTCAAGATGAGCGAACACGACCACAAGTACCCCCTCGCGCTGCACATGAGCTCCGGGCAAAAGTTCGGTCCCGCCCACCCCATGCAGCAGTACCCGCGCGCGCCGCCCGCAGCAGCACAACCGCACGCGCGGCCGCCACGCCCACACGGCCCCCGGCCGCGCCCTCACCCGAGCCCGATCCCGCCGCCGGCCATGATGAGGTACCCGGGCGCGCAGCCCTCGCTCAACAGGTACAGGTCGCGGCAGCCGCCCAGACCTGTCCACCCGCACCCGCAGCAGCAGCAGCAGCAGTCTGGCTACCAGCAGCAGACGCCAAGACAGCCCAAGTACAGCGCCGGCAAGCAGCAGGAGGTGGCCATGAGCCACCAGCAGATGATGCAGATGCTGCAGGACTTCCAGATCGGCGACGAACAGTATGGAACCAAGAGTCAGCCCGCCCAAACCGGAAGCAGCCAGGGCTACCCGAACAAAGTGATACAGCACAAGCAGCAGCAGCAGCAGCAGTACCAGCAACAGTCTCAAGCCCAGGCGCACCAGCCCGCAAGCTCTTCCTACGAGAACCTGGAGGGGCTTGAGATTCCCCAGGGGCCCAACGACCAGGTGGGCGAGATCTCGGAACTGCTGGAGGCGCTCAAGGGCACTTTGGAGCAGCACAAGCCGGAAACGAGCCCAGAGTATGCGAGCCAGCAGGGCGAGCAGGCGGCCAAGGAGCAGGCCAAGACGGAGGAGGTGCGCTACTTGGCGCAGGCGCTCGGCCAGGTGCCCAGCTACGCCATGCAGGTGCCCGTTGCCCACGCGGCCCAGTCCCAGTCGCAGGCCGGCGACTACCAGCAGCAGACAGCTCCCGCTCAGGCCCAGGCGCCAGCCAGCGGCCCGCAGGCCTACCAGCAGCAGCAGCAGCAGCAGCCGCAGACGGCGAGCTCCCACGAGCAGCAGCAGCAACAGTATCAGGCTGCGATGGGCGCCTACTCGCCCAGTAGCGCCGAGCAATCGTACGCGCAGCAGGCCCAAGCGTACGCGCCCCAGTCTGCGTCGTACGCGCAGCAGCCACACTCATATGCACAGCAGTCTCAGTCGTACGCACAACAGTCTCAGGCGTACGGACAACAGTCTCAGGCGTACGCGCGGCCTCAGATGACCTATGGACAGGCACCGGCCGCTGGCCAGTCGGAGGGGCAGCTGCTCGCCGACTACAAGAGCCAGGCGCAACAGGTGGCCGGCCAGTACGGCACCTCAGGCGCGGGCCACCAGTCGCAGGGAGCGCCGGCGGAGTACGAGGCGCAGCAGCAGCAGCAGGCGGCCGGCGACGCCTACGGCCAGCAGCAACAGATGCAGGCCCAGCCTCAGAGCCAGGCCCAGACGGCCTACGGCCTGCAGGCGGCCAGCCCTTCGCACCCAAACCAGCTGCAGCAGCAGCAGCAGCAGTACTCGGCCCCAACGGCCTCGGCGCCCACTCACAGCCAGGCCGCCGAGGCGCCAAGCCAGCAGACCACCTACTCGACGAGCGAGCACACCGCAGTGATCAACCATTTAGTTCCTGTCCAGCAGCAGCAGCAGCAGCAGGCGGCCGGCGCCAGCTCCTACGCTGCCAGCCACGAGCCCACGGCCGGCCAGCAGCAGACGCACACGCATTCCCAGTCCCAGTCCCCGACGCACTCCCTCTACGAGCAAGGCCACGCCCAGCTCACCTTGGGGGCGCCCGACGCGGCCGCCTTCCAGTCGGCCCAGTCGCTGTCCAGCTTCGTGGACTCGCTCGGCGAATACCAGGAGGAGCTCCTGAGACAGCCGGTGGCCCAAGTGCAACAGATGCAGCAGGCGACCCACGCGGCCACCTCAAATCTTGGCGCCTACGGCCAGCTTGAGGGGGCGGCGAGCGAGCACTCGAGCGAAATCTCCCCAGGCTCAAGCTCAGGCTCAAGCTCAAGCTCGCAGCAACAACAACAACAGCAGCAGGCCAAGCAGAGCTCCAGCCAAGCCGCAAGGGCCCAAACTCAGACCAGCCTGCAGCACCCCTCGAGCGGTTCGTCGGCCGCCGCCACTTCCGGCAGCAAGAAACAGTCCTCGGCGAGCGCGGCCGCCTCCAGTTCCGGCTCGGCTTCGAGCTCGGCCTCGGCCTCTTCTGGGGCCCAGAAGCAGGAGAAAAGGTGAGATGATTGAGACGAGCGGCAGTGTTGCGCGCATGAGAACTCTTGAGAAAAGGAAAGGATCAAGGCAACATGGAGGCGGCTCGGGCCACTTAGCTGCGCCAAGTGGCCAAGTGCTCGCACTCGGAGCACCCTTCTGAGACACTTGCGGCGCGGAGTGCCCACTCAGAAAGGCGGAAAGGCGAGCAGGAGCAGGAGAACAGCACACCAACGAAAGAGGAGGCGAAAACTGGCTCAAGAAGAGAGTGAGACAAGGTTAGAGACCCGCCTGGAGGCAGCCCGGCAGTGCAGGGCCGCCTGCACGAGCGGCCACCGATCATTGAGGGGCCGTCGTGTGCGCGCACCGTACGAGAAACGCACGATAAGTGTACGCGCGACTTGGTTCGTGCAAGGCGCACCAAGCTTATCAACTGACAGAAACAAAGTGAACACAATTAAACCTCTAAGAAATTAGACCCAAACCCATCGAGTGAGGTGGTGCTTGTAGTTAGGAGATGTATTTTTGTATTGATTTTTCTTGTATTGAGCAAACTCAAAGGCACGAGGCCGCACACAGCAGTGCACAGATGGACACCAAGTGGTTCCTGCTCACTTCCATCCTCGTCTTCCGGCTCTAAAAGGCGCCACTCGTCCCCACTTGACCACTGTTCAACCGCCACCCAAGGGCAAGAATTGGCCCCCAGATCACTCGATCACATATCTGAACTTTATGCGGGTGTTGCCATGCCCAAAGCATGGCACTGATATATTTGGCCTCAAATGAAGATTTGAGAAGATCACTACTACTGAAATGAAAAGTTTGCGGCTATCTAAAATATCGGACCAAAAATTCGCTCTTACAGACTGTGAGATTGAAGCATAGAAAGCGAGTAGCAAGCATGGACTGAGATGCGAGAGAGTGAAAGTCTAGATTGTGTTGCGTTTTTTATGGTCTCTGAGAAGGAAAAACAACCAATAAGAGCAGGAAGGAAAGGCAAGCTCGACTGGCTGAGACAAACTGGGCGAGTGGCTTAGATGAAAGTGGGCGCAAGCGGACGCCAAAGTTTGACCATCAGAAAGGCGGCACAACCTAAGCTTATTTTGCGCGGTTAGCTCGCACATTGTTTGCCAAGGCCTGAACTGCGCTCTTTCGACCTTGTCCTGCTCCTCGTCTGCAGACCATGAAGGAGGCTTTTCGTTGTGGAATATTTTATGGTCGGATTCAAGAGGGAAATCTTTCCTTTCGGCCCTAAGTTGCTCGACATTTCTTGCAAAGAAGCGAGCCTGAGACGAGGCGGGGATCTTTCACCCAAGATGTGGCATCCTAACCACAAGCCAGCGATCACATACATCTCTATCTGCCAGCTTGATAAGTTCTGACAAAATCTGCCATACGACCATTCGTTTTTGAGGGTTTCACTTTTTTTGGCTCCTTCCTAAGGACTCATTGAACGAGCACGAGATCCATTCTAGATTGAGGCCTGAACAGACAGATCACAAGACCGAGATCAAATAACCGTGCCTGATTAACTTAGGCCTCAGAAAGAGTCCTATTCCCTGAGTTGTGACGCTGATTCGACTCGTAATCATCAAATCCAATACGAATACAAAACCGAGTTAGAGGCGTATCAGGCGATGCAATATATGCATGCCCTGGCGCTTCGCTCTTCGAGTTTCGCCCTACTTGTGCCCCCGGCTAGCTATTGGCACCAGCTCAATCAACTATTTTCACGTTTACCATGTAGACACTCCATTAACTAGACTCCAATTGCGGGAGCATTGATTTTACTCCGTCTCTTTGTTGATTCAGAGACAGTGATCGTACCTGAAAACAGCGCTAGCCTCAGTTAGTTTGTAGGCCCTTGAGGGGGGAAATTGGAGGCACAAGATGCGTCCAGTGAATTGTAGTTAAACCGATTGGCAAGGGAGACTGTCAACGAGGACCTCTACTCGGCATAGGTAAGGGCTTGCTTTCAGACCCAATACTAGCAATTACCTGAAGATGCCATCGGCCATGCACTCTATTTCTCCCCTCTTGCCCAATCGGCTCTTACCTTGTCCATTGGGGCTGTTTTTAGCTCTCGTTGCTAGGCTACACAATGTGTGAGCAACCCGAACTGACCCCGACAGCTAAGGGCGGCCTGGACATGGTGCTGTGGACCGCTTGCAAATCCACGCAAATTGGCCTCACCACACCCACACTATTAGGCCATCCCCGCGCTGCGCCCTCGTCCACCACCTTTGCCTTCCGATAACTCGCCCATGTTAGCCCGTCTGCTCATCCCTCGGGCCCTTCTCTGAGCACGGACAAAAAAGGCCATCCACTCAGACTAAAACGAAATGAAAGAGATAGATTTTCGACGATATTTTTGTTGGCAACCTCGCTCTCTCTCCCACTCAGTCTCTGTCTCTAACGTCGTTCACTGGCATGCCATTGGCCGACGTGTCTGATGGTGAACGACCAGATAGGACTCATGCGTCTCTTTAGTTCAACCAAACTGACACGAGTTGGCCAGAAACAAAGGGGGCCAGCCGAATTCTGGACAATAATCAAATTGCATGTGCGCCGTCCCAAAATGCGCAAACAATTCCACCCAAATTAGCCCGGGAGGTGCGGACAACTATTGCTCCGAGCTACACGATGGCAACTAGCCAGCCCACTGCTTTCACCCACTAGCATGGTGCCTCCTCTTGATGCTGTCCAATACACCCAGAAGCTTAGGGCCGATGCTTTTGACCTAGTTGGTTCCCGATGCTCGTCATTGGAATTGGGGCTCGGGCCTAAAGGTGGAGTGGATATCAGTGGAGAGAGATGCTCGAGCGAGTACCTTTTTTCATCCACGTTCGGTCATTTTCCGCAAAAAAGGGCGCCTATCGCCAATGTCCAACCAAGCTAATCTGACCACTAAAGGCCGTCAATCGTTGTTGTCCGTGTGTATAAATATCATTGGGCTAGCCTCGAACATTGTCGAACATAGCAAATGTAGTGTAGCTCAGTTCGTATGAAGAGCAAAACTAGTAAATCGATCGCAACCTGGAACACTTTTTTCCCATCAAAAAGCGTGCTCGTTACTGATCCTATCTAAAGCAATCTCAGTTATCTCAAGCCTAAAGGATCCAAGTTTCTACATATTCTCTTCCAAAACAGAGCGCCCAACTCTTCAACCTTGTTCAAAAAGAGGGAATAAGCGAGAAAATGGTCGATTGTTACGGAAAGGGAGTCAAGTACTCACTAATCTTGGACAATGCAATAATTTTCGTAAGTTCGAGATTCCCCTAAAACTCAACCTAGCCTCCTCCAGGCTTCTAGGAGACTCATCACTAATCGAGAAACCAACCCATACGATATGGCCCCATGTTCTCTATTGCTCTCCAATCAGATAAGTGGCGCCTCTGTTCTTACTTTAGGAATTTGGACCATCTCGGATCGCTCATTCATGGAAAGATTGCTCGGCATCAGTCTCTATGTTGCATCAGCAGTATTGCTAATCATTCTCGGTGCAATAGTTGCATTCATTTCGATTCTTGGAAGCCTGGGCGCCTACAAGGAGATCAAAATTATGCTTAAGACCTATTTTGTTATCTTGCTTGCCTTGCTAGCTCTTATCTCAACCATAGGTGTCACCTGCTACGTCTTCCGGAACGAATTGGATGATAGACTGCAAAGAGAGATGCACTCGAGTATGATTCTCTACGGCAACGATGCCCACGTAACCGAGGCTTGGGACTCAATGCAGAACAACTTTGAGTGTTGCGGGGTTAACTTGAAGGGGGCTCGTGGCTTTGAGTCCTGGAGAAGAGAATCAAGCCGCTTCAATAATACTGAAAATGGGCCCTTGGTACCATTGAGCTGCTGTAGGAGTCGCGAGGATGATCAAATCAGACGTGGATGCCAGGGCAAAGCCCCCAGGAAGGAGGACACTTTTATCGAAGGATGCTATGATAAGATGAAAACCGTCATCAAAAGTCATGCAGTTGCCATCGGTTTGGCTTCGGCCTTTGCTGTTTCCGTCATTATTTTGGGTCTTATATTATCTGGCAGCTTGTATTACATTGTCTCAAAGAGGAATGCTCGAAAGCCGAGCGACACAATCGTTGGCGAATGAACGATGTCTAGAACAATAAATGGTTTCGTGAGCCGAGTGAATGGAAGAACAATACTGGGTCCATTGCCATCTACTTAGAGATATCTGATTGCAAAAAAAGGATCGAATACAACTTGATGATTTTGCATCTGAATAACAGCTAGACGCACGTGGTTCTACGTGGACTACGCCAGCGGCTGGTGGCCAGCCCATGCAGAGTTGCGTTTTCTCTTCACAATTCGACGTCTTGATTCAAGACTCTCGAAATGGCGCCATGTTATTGATCAAATCTAACAGTCGACCCCCATGGAAGATGGATGTTCTTCCATGGGAAAAGTTTCCCATTCACCTGGCTTTCGAACACCAGAGCCCCCTATGCTCCATTTGGGCATTTCGCTCTGTTGTGGATGCGGTATTGGATCTAGATGCACAAATAGGCATGCAATCAGTAGTTCTACTATTGTGTCGTAAGTGTGCAAAGTTTGATTGAGCTCACATCATCCATCCCGTTGGCCCGGGGTGCGAGCGGACGATCTTTGAGCAACTTGTCAACAAAGGTCCCAAAATCGAAATGACCCTCTTTAATATAAGATCGATTTGGGACACAATACCACATGCTAGGCCGATGAATTTTCTACACAAGCTACAACAATGCCTTCAAAGGCCGCTAAAAGCACACACAGCCCTATTGTCGCTTTGCTTGCTCCATCACAGACCCCAGTAGCTATCGAGGCCCCGCAGTCCGGGGCCCACAAGGGTCAAGATTGCAGCCTTTGCAAGACGGCGCTTCTTATCTCGCATATTGGTGGCTCAGTTGTCATAGTTTGCATCCTCTACCAGATGTGAATTGTGCATCCTGGTGCTATTAAGAAAAATGACAAATATCTCTCCACTTGCACAATGAAACATGATAGCAGGCTAATCTCATGCATGCAACAATCCAAAGGTCTACAATGTGCATAACAAATCGCAAACGCACAATACGACCTCTACTTTCTCCATAATGGAGCTCAACTTTCCAACTTCAAGGCCCACTGGGGGCCGCACAAAACACACTATGCACAATCAGACCGCATGTCTATATAGGGAATATATTTCGCAACATGTTGGTATCATTATTTTTTGCCTAGCTTGATTGTTTGTGAAGATATCTATGCTTGATTGTCAAGATGTCAAAATGGTCTCAGAATTTGAAACGGAGACGCTCTGCGGATTCAATGGCAGACTAGCGCACGATGGCAATCGTGCGCTAGTCCATCATAGCGGCGTTTCACTATGGCATCCTGCATGACCCAAGTGATGAGCTCAAGCTCATTATAGCTCACAGAGAGATTCCATACCATGCAGATCATGCACCCTACTAGCTAGGCATCATGTATACTAATGCTCGTTCTGGTCATCACGGAGCTGTGAAATCACCCTCAGACCGGCACAGGCGTGCAACCTGACCCTTGCCCTGTTGAAGGCTGGCCCGAAACATAAATTGCTCCCACCATTAACACTAACTCGACGGAGAGTGTTTGAGTGTCATTGCGGCTGATTTCGACATTTATAAGTCAATTTATCAAGTGTTAGTGACAATATCTCACCTGTGCGTGAATCACACTTGTGACTGGCTAGAACAGAACTGGACGCTACTGTCATTTGATAGTCCGGCGCGTCAGCTAGGGGCGTCACTTCCGTTGCACTTACTCTCGCTAGACAATTTACGCACATAACGCGGAACACGTCTTTGTAAAACGTTGTATGCACGTTAAAATGTTGCCGTTGTGGAATGAGGGTACAAGGTTCATTGAGATTTGAAAGAGCCTGGCGAGGTCGATCTCAGTTCTAGAGGGAGCACGCATAATCGAGGCTAAATGTGCGCATCGGGTGGGAGATTCATGCTGCTCACAGTAGGGCTCGGATTTTTCTGGGGTCGAGAGTCGACAATTTTGGGTTGGGCTCTGTGAAAGAAACTTGAACAATTCTGGGCTATACCCCAGAGATTTTCTCCAAGTCATCCCAGTGCATTTGAGTGCACGGTTGGCGCTATCCCGCAGAATCAATGGAATGTTTCGTACAAGTGTTGTGAGCAAGTACAGCTAGGTGCATGTGTCATAGCTCTCCCGAATCATGACATCTGAGAACAGCAGCATCTTTTATTGAAAAACATCGATCTCACCCATGAAAAGCTTCTCGGAGGCTCACTTAATTTGTGTATCGAGTCGAGATAAGCCATAGAAACGACCATGGAAGAATATTCTGGGCTACCCCAGAACTGCTCGGGCTATTCCGAGAGAGCGAACAATTCTGTGATTTTGGGATAAAAGTTGGGAAAACAAGAAAATCCTAGCCCTAGCTCACAGACATTCAGCCCGAGACGAATATGCTAAGGCCCGGCGAGACCCGCAATCCAATCAGTGGTGTCTCTGCCGAAGCTCACTAGTGGGTGGCAACCTTTACTTCCGTTACAACTTCCGTTGCTTTTCGTCGAAACCAACACATCACATGCATCCACGTTAGAACAGTCCGATTGACGATGCCTCCCAAACAGATAACTTGACCGCGCCCAAATTCGAGAATCTGCCAGGGGAATCTCTAAGCTCATGCAGTACGATAGAGATCAATGTTAGAACCATGCAGAAATGTCTCATCCCAGGGACATCTGGCGTCCCGAAATCTACCAATTATTGTCTCAAGCAAGAAGTGCGACAATCTCGAGGGTCAAATTGAGCCAATGAGATCGATAGAGCAGTCAGTTACAATCAGTATCTGCCTATTTTAAGGTACGAAGTTGGAATGGCACGATCGATTGAGTCTATCTTAGATGACTTTGCCCATTCGAACAAGCGAATTTAGTTTCAGCAGTACGAATTGGAAGAAATTGATCCAACTCAAAGTGGCTTATGTGCTTTTGCTTGGCGCTCTATATGCTTTTATTGCATTCTAGCTAGCCAAAAGGCAAGCTCATCACTTGTATCTTCTGCTTCGGCTTGAGTTGTTCTGCTTGAGCAATAAATAAATTTTGCAATTATTTTGATTATGTTCCTTTTGGCCTCTTGAATCAGATTGATGAGAATAATAAATATCCATCAAGAAACAACCCGAATGTTTGGGCTCGAGTGCGATACAAATGAGGGGCGGTCGGGGCCAGGATTGTTGGTGTTGTTTTTGCTTGTCAAAAATCAGATTCCACTAACCTATGTCTGACTCTTCTTACATAGTTTCAAAGCCTCAAAGTGCCGCCCGAATGCAATGGAGACAGTTGGGGAGCCCCAAGAGTGTGCTGCATGAGGCAGCTTAGTAGTGTTGTGGGTAGTGATGCTCCTGGTGGTTTTGGAACAGGGTCATCAAGTTTGGGAGCTTGAAGGTAAGCTTGTCAGAGCCAAGCTTCAATTTGAGTGCAGGCAATGAGATGAATTTCTTCTCCTCAGTGTGGTACTGTGGGTAATGGCCATACTCGTTGGCAAACACACAGGCAACCATGGCAAAAAGAGCAACAAAGATGATAATCTGGATAAATCCATTGAACAAGGTTCGCATAAAGTTCGATGTTTGTTTGGTTGTTGTTGTTGTTGTTGTTGTTGTTGTTTTGGGACCAAGAGTTGCATAGTGCACAGTTGGATATGTGGTTGTCATTTTGTTAGTGACATCCCTAAGCTTTACTCTTCTCTTTGGCTAGTCCTCTGCATCGGCTCGCTCAACTTACCTGCTTGTTCATTTTGAATTAGTTAATTGGTTGTTTGCTTCTAGAGAAGAAATTCTATTGGAGAAGAAAGAATTTTCTTTTCTTGCTAATGTTCTCAGATTGTTATTGTTAACAATTTGCAAGCTTGCTCAAACTGATACTCGAAACCACTGAGATCGATCTCTTTTATAGTGAACGCCGGCCGCTTTGGATTGAATGGGCCAGTGGGCTAGAGTTGCCCACCATATTGGCCTATTCTCGATAAGAATTCGCAAAAAGAACTCGCCTCTCTCCAGCCTCCTCCCAGAAGCACGCCATCGGCCTCCTCTCTCTCTCTCTCTCGGACTAGGCCTGCTCTCCTCTACCAAGGCCTCTATAATTTGGCCTCGAATGTTTGTCGTCGTTAAGCGTTGAGCAGCAGCTTGGCCAGACACTGGAAGTGGTGCCAGCTGGTAGTCTTAATAGAGTGACGAGCTTGTCGGGCCGAGCTAGCCAAGTTGAGTGGTGTGCAAATGGGTGCACGCAAGTGCTCGCCTCTGGTGGACACGCGCACACTTGAAGGAAGGCCCGACAAGTGTTCGTGGCCAGTCTATTGGGAGGGAGCGGCTCCACATCTCTGCTAATGAGCTGGTGGCTAAAAATAAAAATGAAGCCCCAGCAAGAGTGTGCACCTCTCCCATTGCATAACCTCTCTGGCTTGGGCCACAACTTAGCCTACTCACCAGCAGTCCAGCAACTAGATTTCGCTCGTCCTTGTCCATTTGCTGCCGAAGGGGCACAATCAACAACAAAGACAAAATCAGACCACTCCCACCCAATGGGCAGGCAGGAAAACGCCTGTGCGCCTGTTGAATGGTCAACATTCTTACATAACGGCACTACAAGATGAATGTGCAATCTCACCGAGCGAGACTATTTTTAAAGGTCACCAAGTTCTAGTGGCCATGTCGCCCCGTTGAGAACCAGCAACTGCGTGCACGAGACCACCACAACTGCAACAGCAACAACAATCGGCGAAGATTATTGACGCCTCGCCTGAGCCAAGGAAACCAAGGAGTTGAGAATCAGGAGAACCAGAAGAGAGGAAATTTTAAACTGATTCCATAATAATGAGTCGCCCCCCCCCCCTCCTCCACTCTTCTTTGCTTAGCCCTGACCCAAACGATTCGGCAGGTCTTCTTAATTGGACTTTAGACGCTCCTTCTCCTCACCCCCACTCAGTGGCCAGCCTGCCACTCTCGTGTGCATACAACCACCTGTTGCATAACAAAACCAAAGTGCAAGCTCTGCAGGTCGTCCAATTCAGACGCCACTAGCAGATCGCCTTCATTTACTATTCAGTGCACACAAAACAGGCTACCGTATCTCACTCGTGCTCACCACTGGCACGCTCTGGCTCCTGGTCTCATTCCCACTTTCCCCCCAGACAGACAGTCTATCTTCCCTTTACTCTCCCCCCCCCCCCCCTTTTCCATTTCCACCCCGAGTAGATCGAAACTCATTCCAACCCCTTGGTGTTAGTTTAGGTAAAGGATTATCACATGTTATTTCTCAACCTCCCTCTCGGCTTCTTTTCCCTTTCGCCTGTCCAGTCTGGCTGATCTTGGTTTCACTAATGCAGACAGCCTTGCTCTTCATTGGTGATGAGGAAAGAACAAGTAGTAATCCTATTCGATGATTGAAATTTACTCCCTTTTAGCTTTGTCAATGCTCCCGTTCGGGTGACCAGGATTCCATGGTTGAAATGCAATCTCACCAGCTTCTTTCCAGCTTTGTGAGGTCCAGCCCACTTCAAAACAGTGACCAACAGCAGTAAGGCAAATATGGAGTTAGCACAATCAGATGGGTGGTTAGATTAACTGAACGGCCTTCGGACATGGCTACTAAGGTATGAGAAAATGAACAAAACAGCACCAACTGGTCGGGCAATACGCTGTCCTTCCAATGCCCCGCAGTGCTATTGCAAGGCACAGTGGTAATTGATCACGAGCCAAGAAGATTCGCTCGCTCTCTATCGACAGTGATCAAATGAGAAAGGCAATAAACAAATGAGACCAGAATTTTCTCTCCAAATAGCACATTCTATATCTGTTTAAGTAATGCACATGAGATAACAGTTTGACCCATAATGTTTTGTAGCACTCCGATAGATGTGTTGATCACGATTATATTATAACATTATATATGTATACATATATAAGAGATATAGAATACATATTATATATATATATTTATACTGTTCAGTGCAACTAAGCGTTGATTGTGACTGGCTAGACTGAAACTAGACTGTTTGAGGACTGCTCTCGGGATGTAGAAAAGCCCTCACTAGGCAGCACCTGTGTCTGATTGTCGGCCTCTCTTCCTCTTCCACTTGTTCTTGCCGTGGTCGAGTTGTAACCGCTCAAGCATTCGTCTTGGAATAGGTTTGGTTCCGATCGGAATCCATCCAATCAGAGAGTTCCCAATCGCCCAAATGGCAAACCCTAAGAGAGCCGAATACACAATGGCCAACTAGGAAGCCGTCGATAGAATCATGAATTCCACACATATTCGAATACATATTCGATATGTCAAATGTGAAGATTGAGAAAGTTGAACTATCGATCGTTTGCAAATTCTTGGGAGCAAGTCTTGTGGCTCAAGACTTGCCAAGGCCAAACCAGCTAAGTTCTAAAGTGGGAACCAATGGACTACGCCTATGGCTATCATAGAGGGCTGAGATACGCTTGGTGAGACTCAGCAGCAGCGCGATCGCTATTGCTGAAATCGTCCTCCTATTTGGAGATGGTCTTGTTTTATTTTACTTTGTCGTCGCAATTGGTCTTGTATTTTGGTGGACAGTGTTCACACAGACCAACTGGGGCTTCTCTCGCTGACTAGTGTTCGAGTTGGCCGCCACCGTGAGGGATTGGCCAGAGTTGTTTGATGGTGTTGCTAGAACCTTTGAATGATAGAGTCGAGCAATGAGTTAACATGGAGGCAATGAGTAAACACTTGCGGCGCGGAGTGCCCACCCAGAAAGGCGGAAAGGCGAGCAGGAGCAGGAGAACAGCACACCAACGAAAGAGGAGCCGGAAACTGGCTCAAGAAGAGAGTGAGACAAGGTTGGAGACCCAACCCAAACCCATCGAGTGAGGAGGTGCTTTTAGTTACGCGGTGTTTATTTGTATTGATTTTTCTCTCATTTTGTCTTGCTTTTTGTCGAAACTTGTGCTTTTTCTTTGAACTTCCGTACTTGTTCCGAAATTTTGTGTCAAAATTGGCCTACTTCAGCCAAGCCTTAGCTCAAAACCACCTGTTGCCCCATCTTTCTACACAGTGAATTTCCCCAAAGCTATGCGAACCTGATTCCAATTCGCGCCCATCTTGCGAGTGGACCTAATATATGGCTCACGCGTAGCCCACACGCACCACGCCGCCCGCACGACCCATAGGCTCGCCGCGCGTCTGGACGCCCGCCGAGCAGCCAGCCTGGCCCGTGCGCGTCCGCCGCCGACTTGGGTACCTTCCGGCCGGGCTTGGGCTGGCCGGGGAGCTCGCCTGAGACAGTGGCGAGTCCCGGGCCGAGTCTCTGGCCGAGGATGTGGGCGAGCTTGCGGGCGAGCTGGCGCGCGAGGCCCAGCACTCGGACGAGCGGCGCCGCCCGCTCGCCGCCCGCCGCTGACACTCCGGCGCGCCCTCCTGCTGTCTGGCCCGCTTGGCGCAGCTCGAGCGCGTCCGAACGGCGCCCCTGAACGAGCTGCGCCCGCTCCAACTCGACCGATCGTCGTCCTCCTCCTCCTCCTCGTCCTCCCCGTCCTCGTCCTCCGCTTCCGCTTCCGCTTCTGGCTCCTCGTCCTGCTCGTTGCGGGCGCCCACAGACGAGCCGCCCATCAGGATCACCGTCCGGTTGCGCAGCCTCATCTGGTGCTGCTCGGCCTCCTGCTGCATGTCTTGTGCGCCGCCGCTAAGCTTGGCCCCTTCCAGCGGCCTGCAGACGGCTGCCGCTGGTCTGCGGGCCACAGCCACGCCCCCCTCCGCATCGGGTGGGCGCGCCTCCACAGGCAACGCGGGCTGGCCTCTGGCGCGCATGCGGAGCTCGAGGAACTGGCGCAGCTTGTGTCTGGCGTAGTCGCTGCAGCCCTGCCGGCGACTAGTGGTCAGCGGCGCCCCCGCCAGAGGCGAGTGGCGGCGCTCACTTCCGGGCAGGCTCGTGTGGCGGCCGGTGGGCGAGCGCGACGGCGAGCCCGCCGACTCGTCGCTCTCGTCGGGCTGGGCCGCCCGGTGGTGCTCGACCACGCTGGGCGGCGGCCGCCGAGCTTGCGCCCGCAGGGGGTAGAGGCTGACCGAGTCCTCGGGGGCGCCCTCCTCGTAGTCGTCGTTTCCGTCGCCCTCCGACCAGCAGTCCGAGGGCGGCAGACTGGCGCCCGCGCTGCTCAGCGCCGGGCCCATGTGGCTGCCGAAGAACTCGACTGTGGGGTCGTAGTGGTTGCTCACGATGGGCGTCTGCTGCTGCATCTGCTGCTGCATCTCCTGCTGCTCCATGCTGGCCACCCCAGACTCTAGGCCGCCGCTAGACTGCTGCTGGAACAGAGCCGCCTGCTCGTTGCCGCCCGCGTAACCGGCGAACCAGTGGTCGGGGCCCATCGTCTGGCCATACTGATCTTGCTGGTAGACGCAGGCCTGCAGCTTTCCCGCAGACTCCCTGCGGCCCTGCTCGCACCCATTCCGGGCCCCGTTCGCCTCCAACAGGTGGTAGGTCTTCTCTCTGACCGCCTGCTGTCCTTGCGGGTGGTGCACAATGGGCTCCAGTTGGTGGGCGGGATGCTGGGGGTGGACTTGGTGAGAGTGGAGCTGCTGCGGGTGGTGCTGCAGCTGTGGGGGCGCCGCGGCGTACATATGGTGTGAGTGCGGGCCCAGCGTGTGATGGGCGTAAGAGATTATCGTGTGACTCTCGTACGGCGGCTGCTCGTCGTGCGCGCGGTACTGCTCGGCCGGGTGGCCGTTGTGGGCGAACATCGTGCATTCGCTGTCATATTGGTGCTGCTCGTCGTGCGCGGCCCTGAAGTGCTGGTGCGCCGCGTGCACTTGTTCGTGCGGCGCGTGCACTTGCTCGTGCTCGTGCGCCGTGTGCAACTGGTAGTAGCCGTCCGCACACTCGACCATCGTGCCGCACTGATCCAGCGTCATGCGGCCCTGCTCGTACACGTCGCCCTGCCGCCCGCCCCTGTAAGAGGCGGCCCCCACGGCGTCGTGCGGCCCGTCCGACGGCTTGTAGCCTATCGGTGGGCCGCCGAGGTCCACGCTGGCCATCAGCTGGTCCTCGTGGCGTCCATTCTTGGTGTGGTGGGCTCGCTGGTGCAGATTGTTGAAGTGGTATGAAGTGGCCGAGTGGCACTGCTCGTGCTCCATGCATCGTACATTTAGGTCGCCCAACAGCGTCTGGGCGGCACTGTTCTGGTTGTTGTAGACCAGTTGGGAGCACGAGCTTGAATAGTGGCCACTTTGGCCGCTCGCAATGGCGCCACACTCTTGCTCTTCCACCGAAACTGGTCCAGAGTCGCTCATCGACATGGCACCATTGGCGCCCGTTTCTCCCAGTGTGACCTGCTGCTGCCTTTCGTACCCTCCGGCACACAAATGGGCGTCTCGCTGGCCGATCTTATCGCAGCACGGCCGCCGCTTGCACTCCTCCATTTGTGTCCCTTGAGCGTCTCTTTCTTGACCCACTGATCTGCCTCCATCGTCCTCCATCCGCGTCTCATCCTCCTGGCCAGTCTGCTCGGCTGGCTGGCCAGCCAGCTGGAGGCAGGAGGAAAATGGTCTCTGCTCGAAATACTGCTCCTCTTGGCCGCTTCTTGCTCGCTCCAAGTCGGCCGACTCGTCCGACCAGCAACAGGCCGTCTGCGGCTCTTCGGCCTCTTTTTCTGGATCGATTTCCATCCGCTCGTCGGCACTCTGCACGGCCTCCGCCGAATGCTCGCCAGCCAGCTCACTGGCCCCCTCCTGCTGCTGCCCCACTGGCAAGGCCTCATACCCGTCTGCCTGGTACGCCTGTCGGGCGCGCTCGGAATCGCCTAGGGGCGAGCCAGTGCATGGGCCGCCGGTGTGTGCGCTTTCGTAGACACTCTGTGGTGCGCGGCTGCGAGTCGGCGAAACGCACACGCCCTCGTAGTGCGCGTGCTGGGCGTGACTCCGCGCCTCTCCCGCCCACTGTTCGTCGGCCATGTGCGCGTGCGGGACTCTGGCCCGCTCGTCGCACACCAGCGGCAGGTTGTCCGCGTCCGAAGCGACCGCCAGCTGGCTCGCGACCAGTTGCTTGAAAGTGGCCTCGAAAAAGACACTGGATGGACGCCTTTGGCCAGCCTCTTGGCCGACCTCTTGCTGGCCGGCAATGTTCGAGTTGGTTCTTGTGAGCGCCTCAAGTGGCATTGAGTCATTTCTCTCTCACAGTTAGAGCTCTAAGGTGCAATCGGTCTGCAATCGGTGTTCAGCCGAAGCGAGTTTGTGGGCGCCGCCAACTTTTGCTCAGCCGGAGGTGATCCTTATTTCTTATCTGAATTGTTTGGCAAGTGCTCGCCTGGCCGAATGATTGCTTTAGAATGTTCTTTAGGGCCGCCTCTTTTGATTGATCTGTTGTTGTCAGCTCAATGTCAACTGCTCATTGCGAGACAACAACATCGCGCTCATCGGCCACGAGCACGCCGGGCCTCGCCGAGAACCTAAACAACATTTTTCAAGGCTCCCCAAGGCCTCGAGCTAAGCTCTGCCCGCACTTCCAGCGCCCCCAGCAAGTGCTGTGCCCCCTGATCATGCTTCTGGCCGGCTAGTTCTCGCCAGCGAGTCGGCGCCAAGCCAGAGGGGCCGAGAAAGCGCGGCTGAGCATCATGTGGGCGGCCTTTGGCGCCAGACGAGCGCTGCGCCGCCACAATGCGGCCACACTGTGACAACAAGCTCGGCCAGCCATCGGCGGCCAGCGTCACCGTTTCGGGTGGGCCGATGTGAGCCCGCAGGCTGGGGCCTCGCGATCAGAGCCGGCCACCCGTGTCGTTTGCGGGCCCAGCTTGGCGTCCGTCTCGAGGGTTATTTTTAACTCTTTGGGCCGGCCCTCTTTGGGCGACATTGATCTGGCGAGCTGGGCCTGTGTGTGTGTGTGTGTGCTCGTGTGTTTAGTGCAGGTGGAGACTCTCCGTCCGCGCGGAAGTTTGGCGCAGTTGTTGCTCGCTTTGCTGCTCGTCCCACAGGGCAAAGGTGCAGCCTAGTGGTGCCTGCAAAGCGGCGCGCCAAACGCACGGCCCAAACGGAGCACACATGACGCTCCAACCCTAGTCTGCCGGGCCCGCGCCACTCGCTGCGATGGGCGCCCGCTCGCAGTAGGCAACAAGTGATTGTCTATGCTGCTGCTGCAGCTGCAACTTCTGCTGCACGTCACCCTCTGTCTGTCTATCCATCTCTCTCTCTCTCTCTCTCTCTCTCTCTCTCTCTCTCTCTCTCTCTCTCTCTCTCTCCTCCCCCCCCCCCCCCCCTCCCCCCCCCTCTCCT
>Ga0058701_10001009_pt1 | contig 19358 bp, 9 predicted proteins | sample AgamicOrMae_FD_97039 | JGI IMG/M metagenome (GOLD analysis project Ga0058701, IMG submission 97039) | Agave microbial communities from Guanajuato, Mexico - Or.Ma.e | ecosystem: Host-associated > Plants > Phyllosphere > Phylloplane/Leaf | place: Guanajuato, Mexico | collected 2012-06-04
GGATAATTGATCATGGACAATTATACATTCACGACAGAAAGGTAATGTGGAAAATTTGGGCGTACTGAGCTTGGCTGAGTCGAATGGGGTCGGGGTCGGTTGTTTTAATCCGAGCGATCTGGCAAACAAACGCAATTTTTTAGGCGCAACGAAGGACAGATTCCTATTTCTATGCATATGCTGGCGTTTTCACAGTGGATTCATTTTTCGATTCGAAGTAAAAAGTTGTTCCGCATTCCAGTCGCTCGAACTTCAAGATATCGTGGCAAGCACGATACACAGAAGAGAGCGCAGCCGTGAGGCAAAATAGAACGTGCGCTTTGCACTTTGCTGTTTAACTTTATTAGTTAAAGAGGGAAAAAAAGACAGGGTGTTTCTATGTTAGTCTACCAAACGATATTGGGTGGTTGGGCTCACAAATCTAAGAAGATTTTGTCAAAGGATCCCTGTCAGGAAAAGAACCGCTTAGTGTACAGACACATGTAATGAGTTTTTCAATTACCCGTCATTTTGGCATAGGTAACTATCACCTGAGAAAATCTCTCGACAATTTAGTCGCTTTGCATCGTTTCAAGAAACTTTTATTCAGGAATTTTGTCGTAACATTGAGACCTAAGGCGGTAGACGCCAGAGAACTTGGGTATACGAAATTGTAGCGTCAGACGGGACAATGTTTACGTTTTGTTTTTGTATTCTACCGCCTTAAATCTCAAATATATGTGAGCTCTATCACCCAATTTCATTTGGCAGGCTAATATAAGAACAACCTGTCAAAAAAAATATTTTTAATAACCAGTTTTTTCCGACAAAATCCGTTCTTTTCCGGTTTTTTTTCCGAGCCAAAATTTTGAAAAATCGTTTTTTTAAACACTAATGTTTTTTTGTTTTTTTTTACAATAGGACCCACGCTCTGATGCCTAGATCCGTTTAACGTTGTTGGTCCCAAGGTCTACGTTCCGGTATTTTCTCAGGTGCATTATTTGTGGCACGGGTTCGTTAATAGATTGCATAAGTATTACTTTCAAGTTATTTCACTTTGAAGAAGTTTTTATCTCCTCCGCTGTGGTACCGGCATATACCACGCCTCACATTTATTTTGGTCGTGTCATGCAGAGGAAATAACATGACTATGAAAATGCACCAATCTGGCGCGGTTTGTTGTTAACGCGAAAATAAACACCCTCCCACGCGGAGGGTTGTCTGTGATGACCAACACGCGATACTTCCGTTGCAAAACAGAGCAAACGAAAGTGCTCAGCCATGCGAATCAAACGAATGAAAATTCAGAGTAACATGAAAAGAACAACTTTTTATATAATTTTTTGAAACTTGTTGTTAAAATAAAGAGTAACTTCCAGGATGGAGTTAAAAGACTGAAATCTACGTGAAAAGTAATTCAAGATACAGCGGTGCCCTGAATAAAAGTATTGAATGTTGTAAAATGTGTTGTTCAATTTCTCTTCTGTATCACTGGTACCAGTCTTATTCTCACCCAAGGGCAAACAGCCAATTCCTGATTGAGACGATTTATAAATGAAATTACACATGCTTTTTGCATATCATTAAATCTTCATACAAACGTATCATAAAAACATTTCAAGCGTTCGTTCGATTTGTGTGCGAGTCGTTAAGTATCGTCGTTACCAAAGTTTAGCGAGAGAATATCATAATGCCGTTGCGTAAAAATATTATGATCTAAATAGAATGAGGGAAGAATATCAGAAAGTTGTCAATTTATTCAGCCAGGCGTTTCTGATACAAACAGGTCATAACGACCAATATTTGCTCTCGGGTGAGATTGATTGATTCGGATTAGCCATCTGAAGAGAGACTAGAGAATTGATCGGCGGTGGGAGCAACCGGCTTTTACCGTAGAGCGTCAAACATCTACGTTAAGAATGAGTGGTGTAAGCCGTCGGTTTTTTGTTTTGTTTTGTTTTTTTTTGGTCGCGCAACAAGCCGTGCATGAATGTATGGAGGGTTGCCTATCACATTGAGCCGATGGTACTTGATTGAGATGATGGTCACTGGGTACTAAAATACGAGTACGACGAGGTGATTGCCAAATGTTTATAGGAGACTGGTTTTATTGGTTTACATAACACTTAAAATAGTGAACAAGTATAGAAACTAATTACGCCAATTTCCCACAATTTTAGCCGTATTTCCTTTGTTTACGTCGGTCTTTTTTTCCGTTGTGTTAATACCTAATTTTGAACAGAGCTTTTACTTGTCACTTTTCTATTTTCTTTCGGTAGGCACGAGGTGGGGAGGGTCTGTCTCGATGTGGTGATGTGTCTCGTTTTCTTTTAACGAAACAGCTCGCATTGTACTCGGATATATTCATGGCTTTGTCCAGCAGATTCGATAGGGCTTCAAGGGAAGAGATAGCCCATGGGCCAAGCACATTGCCGACCAAATCGGAAATGGTGTCCAGCTTAGGGCAGACCCACTCGGAGAGGTCACGCATTAGGGTTTTTGTCAACCAAGTGAACACATGATAAGAAGGGATACCGGTATCTATTGAGGTGATGCACTCCGCCGCGCCGCATCGCGCCGAAGGGATATTTGTATACCTGGCGGTGACCTGCTCAAATCAATTATGGGCTTTGACCTAAATTCAAACGTCTCAAGCCACTTTTAGCTTAATTCCCGATACTTTGCATCACCTCCCGTTTACCATACTGCATCTGCTACTTGGACGTCAAAACGTCTCAATGGTTCCTAGACTATGATCTTGCTTGCTCGAAACATGTTCTGCGCAGAGTTGGCTAGGCTCAAAACTATCCTGGCTTGCAATAACAAAGGCCTGCACGGAAACATGTTTTTGGTGTTAGGGGTTTCAGTTTTTGAGGCGTTTGCTGTGGACTGTAATTGGCTTAGGTTTCTGGAAATAGGCTAGCTCAGGCTAGGTTTCTAAATAAACTGAGTTACGTTACTTGCCGTTAAGGTTATGTAGAATAGACTGTTCAAAGAAATGTAAACAAAGGACTTCTGCTAGTTATATTTCCTAGCTGGCAGTTGACTGCGTTTCTGAAATGTGAGATCCGGGTTGAATTACTTTCCATCGTCCTTGCTTATCGGTTTTAAGTGTCTCGGGTAGACCTCTCTCTATGGTATCGAAAAGTTCGAAAATCCCCGGCCAAGAGGTTGTTTGAACAAATAATCTCACTTGTAAATACCTCGACGTTGAGTGCTAACCTCGCTGTCCCTGACTAACAACAGATTGTCAGACTTCCATATTTCCGATTACATCGAAAGGTTCCATCGAGGGTAATCTAATAAAGTGGATTTCGAAATTAACAACAGATGTATTTCAACACACATTTGTTTTATTGAATTGAGCACAAATTGAGTACAATACAGAAACAAGACAAAGGAAAAAATTTGAAGTAACTTAAGACTAAGAGGGTCAAGATTAAACTAAGATTAAACTTTATATACGTTTAGAGTAAGCCATAACAAGACTAGAGTGCATTTTGTTCTCCACTCTATAAAAATAGTACTATGTTTTATTGGCAGTAACTAAACAAAGTTAAAAAAGCATGTCCATGAGAACTACGATTGTACTACACGAGGATTCCATGCTCGTTTGTTTGTCTCACGTGGAGAAAAAACAAATTAGAAACTCTCAATATGGTAACTTTTTTGAAATAACTCACATGCTTCAGGCTTGGTTTACCAGACCACCACGGATAAGAACACGAAACACAAATGTAAATTCACCAAATCGATAGAATCAGCTATACAAAAAAGTTATCTTAATTACATTCACATTATTTACCTTAGCTCTCCTTTTTCTGTAGAACAAAAAAAAACCTCTGTACACAAATATGTTTTCCACTAATTCCAGTTCTTGAAGGCACAACGGCGGAGGGATCTCTGTTTAAAAGATACGCTTACATTAAATAAATATCAAAACTTATCGACACCATTGAAGGAGACGACTTAACATGCTACAGGCATGTAACTGTAAACATTGCAGTTCTACCGTTGGATAAGTTACTCTATTTCTAATCACAGTCATGCACCCACTCGAGATTAAGTTATTAATTCAGTTCCTACAGTCAACGGCAAAATCACGCCATTTTAGAAACTTTGTTTACGATAAATAGGCACTGAAACAAGCTTACTTTGATGAGCTACTTTTGTCCAAGCGCCCTTCAAGCAAAAGCAAATTGTAAATACTTTGAACTTTGCTTGTTCATCGTTCGAGTACACAAACTAGAGCTCGTCTCTGCAATGGAAATACGTCATCACAACTAAATGGCAAACCCCACATAAATAAAAAAAACCTTCGATAAATAAATACCATTGATTTAAAATAAATAGTTTTGATATGAAAAATCTTTCGAACTTTGGGTCACGCTTAATCGGATTCGAATTTCAGAGGTTCAAGGAAAAAAAAGCTGCTACAGACTGAAAACGAAACGAGGTTAACAGACTCATTTGACTTCTGGTTGTCTCGTGGTTCCGACAAGAAAAGTTTTGAATTAAAATAATAATAATAATTCAAACGATTTTTTTATTCAGTAGAATGTTTTTCATCAGAAATTATATTCATCGGCATCAGTGAAAAATCGGGCAAAAAGGAGTTTGTCTCCTCAAACGAGGGAACACAAAGAGGCTTTAAAAATGATTAACCGGATCACTCTAACAGTAAGCAACTCAAAGAATGTTAAACGACTCCAATTTTCGAATTCCCTGACTTTTTCTTTACTAATCGGACTTTTCCTTGATTTTTTCCGAGCTGAGAGTGCCGAAAAAAATGGAAGACATTTGATTAACTGATGTGGAACTAAACTCCAAATGTGTCGAAATTCCAGGACTTTTAAAGTTCTTTTACTTTTCTTGTCCTTCTTGACATGTGACGAACTTAAAATTCCAAACTTTTAATAATTGATCGACGGTCAAAACTAATCTGGGTGGAGAAATGCCATGTTGGAGAAATTTCCATTGGAGCAAGCATTGCATTAATAAACAAAAACAAAAACATTTAAAGCAATCTACAGCTTTTTAAACGACATAAAAAGCTTGGATTACTAGTTGAAATGCCTTTTGGATGATTCGATTAAATGCTCTTGTCAAACCGGTTAGAAACACTATTACATCACTGGCAGTGTTAAATGATTAAAAAGGCGCTACCAAGCAAATGAACAATATCAAAAATAACCCCTTGGCTCATCATGTCAGACAACATAACGAGTCTAAACTCTTAACAAAACCCTCTAATTAACACGATTCCCTATAAGAAAAATTTTCATTTGTAATTAGTAAGGTAAGTCACCTGAGTGAGCGACCTCTGTTAAAAAATACCTTTCTGATACTCCGAAATTATTATTACGTATATTTACGGTCCAACTAATTTCTATAAACTGATATTAATCGATAAAATGGATATGTTAGTTGTTAAAATTCCTTCCCATTAACAAGAAAACCTTCTCCACCTCAAGTAGCCAAGTATGCCGCAGGCGCAGGTTCTTTTTTCAGGGACAGCCCATAATTTACGTTTTGTAAGAGCTCTAACAGTAAAGAAAAATTCATGAAAAGCCATTAAGTATGAAAAGCGATAGAATTGTGACGACGTAACTTAAGGACTGTCCCCGACTTGGCATTCGGTTCTATGCATAATTTGTTACGGAAAACCCACCAGAAAGTTCTAGTTCTAGCTCACATCGTAAATGTTAAAAACACAGAGTACAGAATGTTTTCAAACCACTTATCACTCCAGTAACTTATTAAAGCTCATTCTCCAAAATAAAAATCACAAGGCAATAAGACAGCAAATTCCTAATCCTGGAAAGTTAATCTGAAATAAAACTGTCCAGTGAGGCTTCAGATTTCACTGGTCTGCAAATAAGCATTATGACATATAAACTAGAATTCCCCTGACTTCTGACCAGCAGAAGTGAACTAAATAAATTTGTCATAGTGTGCAACATAACGACAGTCTGTGGAGAGCTAAGATTCCACGACGAGAGCTTTACATCCAAGCTCTCTTGATTCCACAAAAAAAAAAAATATCCGTACGAGCTAACAAGTTCTTTCATTGGCACTTGGGTGCGGGACTACTTACAAGTCAGTCCGGCGAAGACAAAAATGCCACCTAACGTTAGAGGTGTTACGTATACTAAAAGTGAGATGGCTAACGATAGGGACTAATATTTGCAACACCTGCCATTCCGCAGGTTAGAAATCAAGAGGGAAACATTTTCACGGGCGTATTTGAAAATCGCAATCTAACGAGATTAGACTTTCCGAGAGGTCAAAAGATGAACTTGAATCTCAAATCTAGAATTGGTCAGCAGCAGTATAAATATTTCTAAACGATTCCAGAGTAAAATCGCGCAGTCTTAAAAAGGCACTGCACTTTTCGTCAAGGTTGAACCCTGTTTGGCACTCCTAAAGTGAGGTTAGAAATCCATTTCACTTCACGATTAAGAGATACTTTATAACTGTGTCTTCAGATCAACTTCAACCGTGAGTTCACATAAGTTATCACAGCATTGTAACAAAACAAATCCCAAAGTAGTCAACATTCTACGCGAAACGCACATTGCGAGGAGTTATCAGACGCAAAGCAGGTTATCGTCATGAGGTACCCATTGAAAAGAGGCCAGTTTCTTTCCCTCCGAAAAAGAGGAAGCAATCATTACTAGAAGCAACTCATTCGCTGGTTGCCAATCCTTGATTTGTATGGAGGGGTTTAATACGAAGGCATTCGTATAGACCTATAAAACCGCATGCTTGATAGAATCATAAACACAAATTCATTTCTTTGATTAGGACGATTATTACAACTGCTGTTTGTAAAAGTTTTCAAAGATCGATAAGCGAAAAACCTAACTGTGAAATTTCTTAGTGCTCTTTCATAAAACGCGCTTTGATAAAGCCACACAGAAATTTTCACACGTGAATCAATATCTTGCCGAAAATGCATTGGCAGCGGATGGTAAGCTTGAGACGGGAAAGAAACGCTTCCACGGTAAAATAAACCTTCTATCTCAGGTTACAGGTTGCATTTTCCACCATTTACGTTCAACCTTCTATTACTTCATTAGGATAGTTAACTTACAACAGCGTAATTAAGATAGCTCGTGCCTGTCTACGCACAAGACTGATATCGCATTAACGGCAGTAACTCTCGCCGACTAATAAGCGGCACCAGGCTTGGCCGAGAAAGGTTGACCACAAACGATTGAAAATACAACCTTCGGAATTGCGCGTTTCGCGGTTGAAGTTTAGAGATTATGCTATTCATCATCGTAATATAAAACTCGTTAAGGGTCAGTTGGAGTTTGCAATGGCACCGCCGTACACGTACGGTAACGCTAATGACACGAAAAGTGTCGTCAGTCAATAGAAGACACCCTGGTAAGAAACAAGAAAGCTAAAACTGAATCCGATACTTGTTAGTAGTGGGCAGAGAGCGGACCCCTGACTCGGTTGAATGCCCGGCTTTGGCCGCCTCCCGTTGCAGCGAAGAGCCCCTTTTGCCCCTCATGACGGCGGGCGCCGGGATCAGGCGAAGCTTGGATCCCGCCGAGTCTTCGCTGGTCCCCGAGTCCCGGGGGTCCCTCGATCCGACGCTCGCCCGGATCTTCCGGTCGCGGTCGCGCTCCGCGTCGCTCAAGCGCCCCGCGTCGCTCAAGCGCCCGAAGTCGCTGAGCTTCCTCGGCGGCGGCAGCAACCTGGCGGGCGAGTTGCGGGACTTGGCGTGTTCCACGGAGCCGTCGCTGCTCGAGTTGGCCGACAGCTTGCGCGCCGGCTCGCCGTCGCTGAAGCGGCCGTAGTCGCCGAGCTTCCGCGGCGGGGACAAGAACGATCGGGTGGGAGAGTCGCTGACTTTGCACGGCTCCCCCGACGAGGCCGATCCGGCCGACAGCTTCCGGGGGGCGTCCCCGCTGCCCAGCCTGCCGTACTCGCCGAGTTTCCTCGGCGTGGGCGGCAGGGAGTCGCGCCCCTTGGGCTCCGCCGTGCCGTCGAGACTGGAGCCGGCCGACGTCTTGCGCGTGTTGGGGCCCTCGCTGTCGCTGAGGCGGCCGTACTCGCCGAGGAGGCGCTGGCGCTCGCGGCTGCCGCCGGCGGACTTGTGGGCGCGGCGGGGCCGCGGCAGCGAGCTGGGCGGCAGGCTGCCGGAGCGGCTGCGTGCGTCGAGCGCGTCGGGGTCCGGCATGCGCTGCTGCTGGCTGCTGCGGCCCTGCTTCTCCAGGAGCAGCATCTCTTCGGGGCGCGCCGTGGCGGCGGCGGCGGCCGCGTCGTAGCGCTGAGCCACGAGCCCCTGCAGGAAGGAGCCCGCCTCGAACAGGGCGTGGCTGTGCGGGTGCGCCCCGGACGTTACACTTGCCAGTAATGGCTGGGAAACTTTTCCTTTTCGCGCTGCAGAACTTGGATTAGAGAACCCTGGAAAACAGCAGAGACCTCTCTGAAAAGGAACGCAGAAACACACAAGGGATGTCAGGGAGCGGTTCTCTCGGGAGAACGGTTAAGTGGCTCGGTTAGTTGCACGCCGAAGTTCATGCCGTGCTAGGACAAGATATGAAATGCAAACTAAAATTAAAAATAATAATAATGAAACGATTCCTTCCAATGATTTACTTTTTAATCAATGGATACGAGGTGATGCTATTCGCTTCAATAGAGCCACGACTATTTTCTTCTGAAGAAAAACTTGCAAATCCGACTTTTCAAAATGATACTATTTTTTTTTATTTCTGGTCTTGTGACGAGAAAAATTCTCACTCCAATTGTCGGCACAGAAAATTCTCCTTCCTTTCAACAAATTTCTTAAAAAAAAATATATACCCGGTATTTTTTTTATGATTAATAACTTCTGTTTGCGTTTTTATCGATTAAGTCAAACAAGTCGTAATTATTTTTTTCCAGAGAAATCTTGAATGGATCTTTGAGCACTCTGTCAGAAACATGGTTGCAACGCCACGATTCTTTAGATTTCGAGCGATTTTGCCAAAACTGAAGTGAACTTAACGGCCATGACATAGTTTGGAAAGGAAAATAGGGGTGTCCCATGGAACAGGAGGGTGGGACATGTCAGAGGAAGCACACACACCGACAAAAATCTTTACAACATCAATAAGCAGCGCCTAGCCAGCAGCGAATATTTTTAACAAAAACGCCTTTTGGCTCATCAAAACATACAGAAAACAGTATCAATTAAAAAATAGGCAAGTAAATAAAAAATATAACGCCCCTCTAGAAGTGGTGGCAGCATGATGTACCTTGCAACGATTATAAGTTATCAACCAATAAATCAAGAGTTAACGAGTCTTTTTCAAACGTTACTCATCAAAACTTGCAACAGAGAAAAGAGCTCAACAATTTCTTGTTTTCATCAAGGGTTTTCTTTATTCTAGAGAACGTTTAACTTTTCTGCTTCAAAGTCTGTATTAAAAATGTTAAGCAGAGTATTAATTTAGCATCTACCTTGAAGTGCCAATGCCACATCAAAATCATGCATTATGCACAAAACAGCACCAGATATTTCTACAGCTCAATCCGAAAATCCCAAACTGACACACTCAAAACATCAATTCGTACTTACATTCAAACTTTACGCCCAAACTGCCTTTACTTTAAAGAATTACTTGAAAACCAGTAAGATCATGTCCCATACAAAAACTATACGAGATTTTAGAATGATCTTAATTCAAAATCAGCCAATCTTCGTCTACTCAGTACGCCGGACTGACTTTAACATCACTTTGGATTAAGATAACCAAGGCATAGTGCCGCAGCCTAGAATGACCCGTTTCCGAAACCGCAATTAGGTTGCAAAACTAGAAATAACTTTATCGGTAGAATAATTTGGGATAGAGTATATCCGAGCTAGATTTGCCGAATTGGGTCTCTCGCTTAACTTACCCAACAATATTGACTCAAAACGTCAGCTTTGAAAGGCTAAACTTAAATTAGGGTATACGAGGTATTCAGGCTGACATTAGCCACTGAAGTTTGGAGGTTGAAATTGACGTGAGCTCGATAATTTCATATCAGATTGTATCAAGAGACCTCGCCATGTAGTTTCTGTACGGGACCATAAAGACGGTAGGTGTCCTCACCTTACTAAGAAGCTGCGAATCCAGCTGGGAATCTAGTTGTTTTAGCTCGTCGTCCAGAGACATTTTTGTATGATCGAAACTCTGGTTTCCACCAAATTTGGCATAACTTGTAGTCGCAGAGTGATGGTAGCCAGCGTCACTTACGGAACTTGCGTAAGATTGATTAGATGAATTAAAAGTGGGGCTACTAGCAAGTGCGTTGCTGACTGAAGAGAAGACGCTTGTGGAAGACACAGGGCCTGGAATCACGAGCTCGTTAAAAACTTGGAGAACAATTTTCAAGATCGAGGAAGTTTCAACTTACCTAATTCTTCTCTTGATACCGAACAGCCTAAAACGCCTAAATCAGTATTCAGGCTTGCGTGCGGGGTATGGCGAGGGGATCTGCCTAAAGATATACTAGGATAAGACGAGGATGTGGGCACTTTCGCTTCTTTGTCAAACGTGTGTTTTTGCAGCACTCGGATCATGGCGTCTCGCTCTGCTAGCTTGGATTCAAGATCTTTAAGTCTGAAACAAAAGCGGTTATTCACAACTTGGACTTTGAATTCGAACAAGTGAAATAGAAATTTTCGACGAGACATCCTGGAGGTGAGGGTCATAAAAAGTTACTACTGGAGAGTATGAGATATTTGAAGGTTGCGGGAAAGTTCGGGGACTTCGCTAAAGCTTACGGGAGGCAAATATTTAATTAGTAAAAGGGGGCGAAAATGAAACCATTAACGAGCTCATGAAGCAATAGTCTCGAAGCATGATAAATCGGACCTTACCTTGACTCTAGGTCCGTCACTCTCTTTTGGGCGGCGTGAACTTCATCCATATGTCTTATTTTCTCGGTGCGCGCTTCCGCGATCAGTTTCTCCGTTTCTTGACTCGTCTTCTCAAGTGCTGCGATCTTGGCATCCCTGAAACAAGAGTTTGGTTAGGCTTGTCTTACCGGCGCGGCGCGGCGGGAGATGACCGCTTTACTTTTATCGGAACGGAAACTTACTTGGGAAGACTGGCCGCGTCGATGGCCGCCTGGCGCAAGGAGCTCTCCTCCAGATATTTCTGCTCCCACTTGGCCACCTCGCCTTCCAGTCTCATGATTTTGCCTTCGCGTTCTCGTAACTTCCTCTTCAACTCGGCGGCCGTCTCTGCGCCTGAACCCGACCCGTTGCCACCGACTTCGCCCGAACCTGCAGGCCAGGTGAAATTAAAGCACACTCACGGCAAACACTGCGATTTTATGAGCCACACTACAAATGAAACTTCGATCGAACACAAAATAAGCTTTGGTATTCATTACGATTTTCGAAATGCGTCTCAAATACCTTCTTTTCAAAAAAAATGATAAAAAGCGATGATTTTTGTGGATTTATGATCGTACGACGACTTTTAGGCATAACAGCTGACCTAATTACGCGAAAAGTTTTCTTTTTCTTTTTGTAAGTGATATTTTTGAAGTCATAGGAAAATAGAAACCCAGTAAGTCATTTTGACAAAATGAAACAATAGTTAATTACCTCCAAAAATTTACAGTAATGGTTTGTTAGTTTTTCACAGGAGTATAACATCCAAAAATTAGGAGCATTACTTTTAAGGGTAGAAGTTTAAGAGTTTCATGGGCAGGAAGGAGATGACTAATAGCTCTTATTTTTTTCGTTTTGATTTAAAATTTAACTAGGCCAAGAGTTTAGTTAAGCGGTGTGTGAGGACACATCCATCCCCCGGGCTTTTGCAGCAACGTCGCCTTGACTGCACTTCTCATAATTGAAAACGATTCGGGTGTATTGAAACTTACCGGAACCGCTATCCTCCCCTCCCGCACTTCCTGTAGCACGCGCTCGTTCGTTTCTCAGTTCTCTTTCGAGTTGCAAGCGCAACTTTCGTTCGGTCTGTTCTCTGCGGTCACTTGCTGACTGCAGAGACGCCAAAGCCTTCTGAAGTTGAGCCACACGCTCAACATACATTTGTTTCTTACGACACTGCGCACAGGAAAACGAGCCGGAATTAGTGAGCTGTTTCTCTCCCTCAATATGAAGAGAAGGGCGCTCAGGGTTTTATCCAAGGTTGCACTCTCTATCTGCTGTGTTTCACCCCGGTTCAATTACATGACGAGAATAAGCGACGTACCCCAACCTAGGTTCGGTTAACTAAGGTTTGCTTTACCGAGGTTTAGTTAATTTTTGGTAGTCTCGGAGAAGAAAGCGCCATCAGCCTTGCAAAGTATCTCGTCTTGGCGTAGAAAGGTGGAGCACAAGATGGAAAACGCAAACTTTCCAAGGTACAACAGATTTTTCTTTTTAAAAAAAGCTGGTGAATTCTTACCTCTTCTTCCAGCCGTACAACGTTTCCTTGGGCGTTCGTAAGGGCTTTATCTAAAATATCGATATGGGTGCGCTGTTCCTGTAGAGTCGCTCTTTGCGCAGTGAGCTCGATTTCTTGTCGTTCTTTGGCAGCAACTAATTCTTTGTCTGTGGAGAAGGAAAAAAATGTCATGAGACAACTTTTAAGATACGGGAGCTTTCCAACAACGCAACAGAACCAAGCCACCTAGAAAAGATTGCTAAAACCTGGAAAAGCTGTCCAGAATAAAATCGGTGTTGAAAAAGGAGGGGAATCGGGTACAAGTTTCTGAGGATCGGAAGTGCGAAACTTTGCTCACTTTGCGTGATTAGCTGCGCGATGAGAACTTCTCTTTTGCTCATTTCTCGTTTGATGGCCTCAAGCGTGGCTTGGTCGACGGGGCCCCCCGGCGCGCCCGCCCCGCCCGCCCCTCCGGCTCCCCCGCCGCCGGCGACACCCACCCCCGCCGCCGAACGGTTCGCAGTGAGCATCTCCAGCTGCTCTCTTAGGACCCGGTTCATGTCTTGAAGGCGGCGGCAGTCTTGCTGCAGACGCGCTCTCGCGGCTCTCTCCAGTCGCTCTCGCCGGTCGGAAGACGCTACTAGCTCCTCTTGCGCTCGGTGAACTTTCGAGATTTCTTGCTCCAACTAAACAAAGACAGGCACACTGCATTTCGACCCAGCATAAATCAACACTAGTTAAAGTCGATTACAGAGAATTTCAATTGCTGAAAAAAAAAATAGGTGATAGCCTTGTTAGGCTGAAGTTGCGGTCAAGGTTGGTCGCTCCAGCTGAGCAAGGATGCGCTATGCTTGTCCGGTTTGAAGTCGTGAGCAGAGAACGGAGGAGTTAAGTACTTACCTTAATTGATTTGGCTACTTTTTGATAACACGCCTCGAGCTCCAATTTGAGGAAGGAATTTTCGTGGATGAGCATGTCGACCATCTCGACGGGCGGCGATCTCTCCTCAGAGCCGCCTTCAAGACCGCGGGTCGCAGGCCGGTCGCCATCCAAGCTGAAGACAAACCAGCATAATCTCATTCGCGCCGACATTTTATATTGCAATATCACCGGTTCATAGCTGTCTCAAAGACGGCATCGATCGAGCTAATAGTACTAAAAACGCAAGCAAAGCCGCTCACAAAGCGAACAACGGCAGTACACAAACACGCAGTACATTGCCTTCAGTATGTGACTTCGGTCAAGTTGATTCAGTGCGAAAACTTCTCTCGAATCAAAAAGTTGAGAAGCAAATACTTAGGAAGCGATGAAATTGTGATTTAAGAACTGCAAGTAGATTGGAGGAATTCGGTGTAAGGGAACTTGGTCCCCAAGTCATTTCCGTTTACCCTTTGTCACTGACCTGTTATTCGGGAAGCTGAGCATATCCGCCGCCATGAGTTTATTTTCGCCTAGACGCGAGAGATCGGGCTGCGATCTGGAGAGGGCGAGGCGGTCCGGAGGGAAGGAAGGGGCCGCGGGCAGGCGGTTGGCCAGCCTGCCGCCCAGTCGGGTGGCCAGCCTGTTGGGCGCGGGCGCCGCCGGCGACGCGGCGGCCGGCGACGCGGTGGCCGATGCGGACGGCGACGCCCACTCCGAGTAGTGCGGCGGCGGGTATTCGCCCGCTGCTGCTTCTTTGCCTCCGCTGTTCCGGTGCTCCAGGGACATTTGCTTCATCTGCTCGGCCGGCTGCCCGTCTCCAGGCGAAGGAGGGTAGTGGTGCGAGTGGGACAGGCCATGGCTATGCGGATCGGGCGACTGCCGAGTCACGGAACTTCCGCAACTGTTGCTCGCCGTTGATCGATACACTTTTACATCTTTTGCCAAGTGTTTCAAAACCTGGAAGAAACAAAAAAAATACACGTATTATTCGATTATTTTTCAAACTCAAACGTAGGAGCTTTAGCTGACTGTTTGCAATGGCCTTGTGTTAACTTAGTCCTTGCTTAAATCGAGTCTTAAGCTGCGAATTTCATTCGAAGCACCTCGACGTCGACAGAGGCTTGTTGGCTTGCACCCTACCTGTGATTGGCTGAGAAAGTCGTCCGGCAGATCGATTATCTCTCTCAGATTCGGGGAGCACCACTGCGCTTTGTCTTTGTCAGTTTCCCGCTCCTTATTGGCGCTGTTGCCGTGGCCGCAATGGGATGGCGAAGGCGAGCCTTCGTTGCCTGGGCCCGAGTAGGCAGAGTAACCACACTGGACGTCTTCCACATCCCGAATACCCGATAACCTGAAATCAACAAAATATGGTGTTATCAATCAACAAAGTCACAAGATCACAGGGGCAAGCGACGATTCCGATCAAACCGAACCGATTTTGCCGTTGATAGTCAAGCAGGGTGATTGCTCAATGGCCGTTAATATTCTCTACACTTCCAGCTCCAAATGAACCGTGCATTTTTTTTACAAGGTTTATTATTTCCTTCCAGCAAACAAATGAGGTTGAATTACTTCAGCTTAAGTTGTATTAACCAAGATACCTATCTTGAGAAAAACAAATTGATTCTCAAAGTACAAAACTTGACGTAGTTCGCGATGTACCAAGCCTTATCAGCCATCTCTTTCATTGACTTAAATTTTCTACACCTAACTTACAATAACGTTAAACTCGGACAGAAACATACGTAGCTGGTGTTTACCAAGTTTTCACATATCCCAGCGTTTTTTAAGAGTAAATTTTTCACGAGTAGAGCAGAAAGTGCTTGACTTTCACAGATCCAAAAAATACCAAAGAATCCAGGTATGAAATATGCGTAACGAGGAGTAAAAAAAGAAAAGGAAAAAAAAAATACCTTCCCGACCAGGGTTCGTCCAGGGTGCCATGGATAATGAGCGTGTTGTAAGAGGACGAGGAGACATCTAGACTGCTTCTGTTGCTGCCCCCGTTATCGGGTCGGTTGACGCTGCTCCGGTTGCTTCCCGGATTCGTTGAGGGCCCGCCGCCGTTCCCCGGAGCACCGCCCCCCGGAGCCCCGCTCCCCAGAGCACTGCTTCCGGGGACGCCTTCTAATTTGCCACTTAAAGTGATACTGCTCCGGTTACTGTTCGGACTGCTGCGGCTACTGGAGAGCGGAGGGAGATTTTCCTGTCCCTGCGGTTCCTGCCGCGCGGTATGCCGGATGACATAGCGCTCTTCGTGGCTTAGGTTTTCGTTCGATGTGGATACATCTGTTTCGCTGCCGCTGAGGCTTTCGGGTAGAACACCGACTGAAAATAGAAAAGCGATCGTCAACAAAACCATATTGAAAGAGAACGAAACATATCAAGGATTTATTTTACTTTCCGATGTTGCTTTCCCACCTCAGACTGGGGGTGGGCAACTGCTCGGAAATCAGAAGTAGTTAGCTAGTAAGCACAACTACAACTAAGTTGAGTTCTTTAAGGTGTTCTTTCTGGTCCCACAATGTTAATAATTTTTCGGAGTTGTCTTTTTGAACTGTCTAAAATCTCCTTTTTGAAGGAATAATGACTTAAAAAATTGTTAAAATTATCCAAACTTAAGTTTCCAAACAAGCCGTTTGCTTAAAGAGAGTTCTCTTTACGAACTTATTCAGGCACTTTTTTAAATAGAAAAAAAAAATTAAAAGAACTATCGTTGTTGAATTTCTTAAAATTGAACTTTGGAAGGAGTCATTTGCTTGTAGAACGTTGAAACATAGGCATACAGGATGGAGGAAGGATTTCAAGGTCGCTTTCAGTTGGTTTTGATGTCGTACCGCTTGCTGACTGCTGCTGCGGCGACGGTTGCTGTGGCTGAGGCTGTTGATGCTGGAGCTGTCTCTGGGCGCTGTTGGTGAAGGGAATTATCCGACTCGGGGGAAGCGAGCTCATCGTGAAATTTTTCCAAGCCATGCGATCCCCAGCAGCTCGTCAACGAGCGCCATGTTTGTTCATCTGAAACATAACATGATTATTTTTAGTTTGCGGCGTGATACAAACGATGCTTTGCTTTTCAACCGTTCCTATATTTCTACTGATTTTGATTCCTAGCGCCAGCAGCTTTGACATGAAGCATAACAAACAAGTGAACTCGTTCCAGTCGTTGTATCATCCAACACACTAGCGTAGTGGGTTCCGTGTAGGCCTGTGAGCTGTGAGTTGCGGGTTCGATTCTCGGTGCCGGAAACCGTTCTTCTCTCGCTGAGAATGGTCAGAAATGCCCCCCGATAAGCAGACAGAGTGCAAGTTTAAATACGATTCTTTTCCTTGTTTCAACTGAACCATCGTCTGAAATCTTGCAACAGTAAAGATCAAAAGTTCTGACTTCTTTCTTATGGACAATTTTATGCACTGTATGGGATCACGACTTCTGATCGTGCTATCAAATGTATGTTCAACATTTTGAGATCCCTAAGAAAATGTCGCGCAGCGATGTTCCTAAACTTCCTGATAAATGACACTGCTTGTCTGACGAAATTACTTTGTTTTTTGAGGAACCATCTTTTTTATTTATCGCTTGTAATGTACGCTACTAGTGTCGGGATCAAGCGAACTTCTTCCCACAGACCGCTTCAAAAAGTCCAATTGATTTGGATCCTCCACCGGTAACTCATGTCGAGCACGCGTTCCAGTGCCGCCGAAATACTTACTTGCAGTGCTCTGATCTCGTCGTTGTCAAACTAAACTCATTCCCGATAAATACCGTAATTTTTCTTGCGCAATTTTTTGTTTGTAAAATCATGTTAACAAAAATATACATTACCTTAAAAAAATTCAATACCCGTAAAAATATTTTTTAAAAAATCGGCAATAAATAAAAAGTAAGCTTTTACAGACGAGACAGCTAAATACAACCCGACGATATTTTATATTTTCCGCAAAACTAAGTCTCTGAGCAACCAAGCTTACATTATTTAATATATATATAAAAAAAAGATCGAATTCTTTCCTGGCGTTTCAGGGTTCTCTTTTAATCGGATAGGATAGGCGGTACTGATGAAAACAAATGAATCCACGTCCGATGTGGATGCCTGAGTGAGTCATAAAGGTGCCTGGAAAAGAGAGAGAGAAAGAGAAAGGGGGAGAAGCGGGTTACAAGGCAAGGCAGTTCGAGTCGAGTCGGGCCTCCCTCAAAGCACGTGGGTAAAGCACGGTGACGTCACTGGAAAGAATGCAGTCAATGATACCGTACCCGGTACATACCTCACTGTTTTCATCCGTTTGGATGTTCCCAACATGATTTTGGCGGTCTAAGCCGAAAGGTCTCTCGGTTGGAAAAACACGATTTGAATGTCCTCCGAGTGAATGAAGTTACCGAGCACTAATGATTTTCTGAAATCGTGCTAATTCATCGAAATGATCACAAGACTGAAGCGAAAATCTGAACGACGTTTGCTGTATCTAGCATTTTAAATTCATTTAAATATAAAACTTCCTAAAATTTATAACTTGAACCTTAGTGAGAAAACTGATGGAGGTAACAGTGATAGACCAAATAAAGTCGCGGAAGAACGATAGCCGGATTTAAAGAAAATGTAATCTTTCGCCTCTGGAGAAATTTTTGGTCGCTGTGGCAAGATCACATTCAGAATATGCGGATTCGGTGTTTGTTTAAAAAATAAAAGAAAAGAAGAGATCAAAATTAAATGTTAGTAAAAAAAAAAAAAAAGTATAGAATGAAAAAATGTCTCAAGAACCTAAAATCAAACTAAAATCAATCTCACAATTTTGCTTAACATGCTTCGCAACTGTCTGTGCTATTCTTCCCGCTTTAGATTGGTGTGACTGCATGAGAAAGAGGTCAGCAATCTTAAAAGCTTGTGATTGAAAAATATTGTAAAATGTGAGTATAATTGCAAAGCCACATTATATCTTGGCATTCAGGACCCATTACGGTACTTGGTAGTATCAAAGAAAAGACTTTACCTCCACTTTACAGTGCTACCTCCTCTTAATCTTAACAATTTTGACTGTACATTAACAATAGGATAGTCTGTCCTCTATTATCATAATAATAGAAAGAAAAGATACAGGACTTTACCTGAATGAATGTCATATTTCAGATTTCAAACAGGTCAAATGCAGCCTCCACATTCTTTAAACTACTGTAGAACAGGAGTTTTGAAACGCCTGCTTAAGAAAGTCCCTATCACCTGAAACTTCTTTAATGGTACAAGACCAGTGGTGTCTTTAGGCCACAACCAGTGCAACCAATTCTCAGTTTTGAATTAAATCATTCTGAAAGAAGCATAAACTTGTATAGAAGAGAAAGAGAGACAGAACAAACAATAGATTGGAAGGAAAATATGGGACTGAAGAAATAAATAACTTGACTTCAATCACAAGCCGGATAATAATAATTGCGCCTTAGACACGAAATGATTTAGGTGTACGAGTTATTGTTGAATTTGTTGAAGGGTGTTCGGAAATAAATGAAGACGGACGATGTTATGAGAACATCGGCTAACCACACTTGTTCACATCACTCACACCCGCGACACAACTTGCACACGCGTTTAAACTTAGGTGTTGATTTACTCACAATTGAATTTTTAGTGATATAGTGTAGGCTAGAAGAAACAATTGTTTGTTTATATCACAGTTTAAAATGTTTAAAATAAACTCAACAGCAAAAGAACAAAACTACAGGAGAAGCTGAAAGAAGTTCACATACTATCCACCAGAGAGCGCGAGTGTGCATTCCATAGAGTGATTCCACAAGATGGCGCCGGAAGAAGAAATCAAGAGGAAGAAAGAAAAAAAGTATCACAACAAACAAGCAGAAGCAATCCAAAACGTGTATAATACAGAACATGCTGGTTGATCCCAGTATGGCAAACTTAGCTCGTTGTGGAATATATGCTGTGTGATTACGTAAGTACAAATAACTAGCATATTCCTTTTCAATTTACAGTGCACCAAATAGACGTATTTGTTGAGAAATTATAATTAAGGTCGTGTTTTAGGTTATGACGCTATCTGTATGTTTTGTTTACGGATTTCACTAAA
>Ga0058701_10001010_pt1 | contig 19352 bp, 11 predicted proteins | sample AgamicOrMae_FD_97039 | JGI IMG/M metagenome (GOLD analysis project Ga0058701, IMG submission 97039) | Agave microbial communities from Guanajuato, Mexico - Or.Ma.e | ecosystem: Host-associated > Plants > Phyllosphere > Phylloplane/Leaf | place: Guanajuato, Mexico | collected 2012-06-04
AATTTCTATGCCAACATTAAAATATGCCCTTGACCATTCGTGTGGACTTTTTTTTTAAATATTGTTTGCACTATGGTGAAGACATAGTTGGATTTAACAGTTTGAGGGTAGGAATGAATTATTGATATACAATCGAGGTCGTTTATAACGACCTCTCAACTTGCAAGCCAAATCGGTCGTTATAAGCGGCGGTTCTTTTAAGTGATACTAAAAGATAAGGAAAAGACGATATCGGTGATTGAAACTTTTCGTCGTTCAAGCGCGTGGTCGTTTTAATGGCGGGCGTTTGCCATCAGTGGTTTCGACTGTTAGTCTCAGAATGTCTCAGCTTTTCCATGTTATTGCCAACCCAGGTAGCACAGCGGTAGCGCACACGCTGCAGGTGCAGATGCGATTTTTATACGCATTAACCGTGATATTTTTTGCTACTTGAGAACATGGATTTCTTGACAGGGTGTAGGCCTATATCTATCAAGGCGGAGGGTTATAACGTCCCTGTGAACAGAAGTGCGCGATGGGACGAAAAAGAAGAATGTGAATAGAAATCCTCGTTTGTAACGCTGCTCCGAGGACCAATCCAGAACGCATAACGATATGCGAGAAGTCTTGAGGGTGTAATTTTTTTTAACAGGTATACGCGAGCTTTTGTATTCAACGATATTACTGGGATTCAACAATTGTTCATTTCTTTCTTCTCCTTGTTTTGGATCAATTGTTTATCGATGAAGCTGCTTTTATATGCTGTTACTCTAAAATGCTAATGAAAAGTTATTGAATCGTTATTGAAATTACAAGCGGGTTGGCGAGGCCTTTTCTCTCAAAACTCGTGCAGATAAGCCCCTATTTAATGTAAAGGATTTCACGAGTTCGTCTCTTGATCAAATGTTGCGGGAACAAACAAAGTCTTTAACTGATTGCAGGGGTTCCTTTCAGACCTTCCACTGTGGAAAGGTGCAGATGAGGAGATGTATGCGGGGATGGTATTAGCCTCGTCTTCATGATTAAGGAACAACACAAATATTTTAACCATGATAATTTTGGAAAGTGATGAGAGAGTCAATTACAGAGTATACAAAATATTCGTGATTTCTTGCAGCGGTGTGTTATAAACCACGAATAGGAAACTTGCACATACGTTTTCACACATTACTTATGGAGATTTCTACGCCCCCCCCCCATTTTTTGTAGAAGCTTTAAAAAGAAATCTAAGCAGTAATCCGTCGGAGCGTTTGTTTATCTCCGCAACCGCATTACCGGTACATGGTTTCGTGACGATATTAGAGAGAGTGAAATCCTCTACTGGCACACGTCGTTTCCGTCAGGCCTTCTGGCAAAAAAGAGGCACCCAATGTGATTTGTTTTAATAACTAAGAATTATTTAGCGTAAGCAAGGAAGTGGTTTGTAGTTTTTGTGATTTTTTGAAAGGTATTTTTAGCAAAAGAAATATATTACGATTTAAGTACCGATGTTTCTTAATTTTTTTTTTCTATTCGGATGTGTTCCGCTGTCTTTTGCTTCCTCTTCTCTACATTTCACGTTGCTCGGTCAGGCGTTGGTTTTTATTTTCGGTATCAATCCTCTTTTTCCTGGAAAGACCTCAAGACTTTGAGCAGTGGCGCCCTGAGGTTTCTCAGCAGGGCGAACTTGAAATAGTGGCGTACGGTAGCCAGCTTACTTCAGACTACGAGGGGGAAGTCTTCCTTTTTAAAAGAACCCTCCCCCTCTTTTTTGTTGACACCCATTTTTATGCCTTTGGATCTAGGTAAAAAAAATGGCCTCCGTGAGATAAAAGGGGAAAAGTTAACATTAAAAAAATAAAATAGAAATAAAAAATGTAACTTTACGTTAGAGCCGCCAAAATCCTGAAATCACCAAAGTTTTGAGCCACAAAAACTCTTAAATCACCAAATTTTGTCCCCTGCTTCCTTCCAAGAGAGGAACCTTGTCATCAATCGTTATTTGGTCATCTGCCCCCCTCCTTATGGTCATTTCCCGTATAGTGGTTCCGACTTTTTTTTGGTTTGTTTTTTAAAGCTAAAAGGAGTTTTTACGTTTTAGTACCCGCAAAAAGCCATAACAATTGATATTTTAATTGAGAATTTTTTAATTTAGTGTAGACCAACGCGTAACAAAACTTAGCTTGTGTTAGAAAAGGGCGATTATTTTGTGGCCAGTCATCGGAGATTGTGAACAAAGCACGGCCCGTAATTCCCCGTAAGACGCGAAACTCCGTACCGGTACCCTAGAGACACTCCAAATGTGTTCCGATGCCGCGAACACATACGGGAACCTAATGACATGAAACTTCAGCTGTTCCTCGGGCCGGAGGAATTACGGTATTGTCCGAAATCCCCCGCAATACCGTAACAATCTTACTAGTTATTTCGAAAACAGGCATGCTAAAGTATTTTATACCTTGGTCGGTCCCAAAATTTGAATAATTTACTGTGCCTTGCCTTTCTTACCGTATGATCTTCTTCTCAATGTTTTATTCATGGAGGATAAAACGACTTTTTTTTTAATTGGTCTCTGATTTTTAGAGAATCTACATCTTTATGCATGCAGTTACTCCCAACATTCTTGTTTAAAAAGTAAATTATTATAAGTAATTATTATAATTATCGAAAACTTAAGGAAAAAATAGGCAACCTGCTTAACTTTCTTTTTGGGGGGGGGGTTGTCTAGGAGTGGGTGGATAGTCCGGGGACCCTTGCACCACATGCTGATTAACCTCAGTACGCCACTGGCGGACCCGACCTCCGAAATCGAGGTCCAGTTACGGCACTGGGCAGCGCGGAGTTACTTTCAGTTTTAACGCGATAGCATCGAAACTTGGCATTTGCTTCTGATGCCAAGTTCAAGGTGAGAGTACATCTTATCGAGAGAGAAAGAAAGAGAGAGAGAGAAAGTATCAACTGTGACGCTCGGTATACAAACAGGCATGCCAAATCACTCACTCAGAAGAGCTATGATACCGGTACAGTCTACCGAACAAACGATACGGTATCGGTATTTCCCGCTTGTGAGTCGCGCTCGACGGGTTCGGTATCGCCTACGATTCTCAGCCTGATAGCAAGTGTCCCTAAGATGATTTCCCCCTGTCTCCCTCAAATGCCACTTGGTACCAGGTAGTTACCGCATCTCGTGGAACTTTATCACATTAGCTGATAACGCCCCTGATCCGAAGGTAACTCGTCGGAGTTCTGGCAGACTAAAGCATTATCACTAACGTGTGACTTATTCATGAGCTTAATCGCTCAATGAGCTGCCTATAATCCTGACCTCAATCCGACCGCATTCTTTGATCTGGATGTGTACCGCAGGCCTAATTCTGATTTCAGCGAACCGGCACCGCTCCTTCATGGGTCCCTTCTCGCTTCTTTGGAAATGAATCCAACGTTATTCAAAATAAATTTTATCGGCATTTTAGATCGCCAACTCATTTTTTTCTAGACCATTTATAATGTTTAGCCAACTGCTGAGAGAAACTCAATGAAAAGGTCAAATTCGCTACATTCGATTATGTAACTATTATTGTTCGACTTAAAGAAAATTGGGCCTGAATAGCGGGTGGCTTTCTAATCTTTTAGAATTTTTCATGAAAGAGTAGAATATAATGACCCAAAAAGGTTTATTCTTAAAAAATAAATATATTAATAAATAAAAAAAAAAAAAGTATACCGGTCTTGTATTCCAAAGATAATAGTCTGACAATGAGATTAAGGTAGAATCAAACGTTCATTCTACATGCCGGTACTTCGATAAGAAGGCAATATTTTCTAAACTCTTACCCAGTTATTTGATTTTTTTCTTATTAGAATTAATAAGTAGTCTTACAATTTCACTACCGGTATAATTTGATGACGATTTTGACCAGGCATGTATTTTAGCACAAGTTATTTCTTAGTGCTGACTCACAGGTAAAGTGTTTTTGTGAGTGATAAGGGAGATGGGGACCAGTGAAGATAGAACAAAACCCTTTGACCGTCATGCTTAAATTTTTATTTTCGGTCGTATTGTCCTTGTTTCATTCACAAAAGGTGTATTTTGATGGCAAAAATTGGTAGTATCGACTACAGGTATCACAGAGGGAACTAGTTCATTTGTAGCATGACAAGACACTCCACTAAGTGTGTAAGCAGACCCCAAACCATACCAAAAAGCATGAGAGGAGGCCCTCCTCTCATGCAAAAAGTAATAATAAAACTATCAACCTATAAAGCAACAACACATTGAGCATGGTCAGCTCCTCTCTCAGAGCAAACAAATTTTGCCAGTTATCTAAATGCTACTTCTTTTCCATGTTCACAACATATCAGGCCAAAATTGTAAGTAGGCTTGCCATGGTTACTGAAAACAGTCACATAGAATGGAAGTTATTTCAAACAGGAGACACAAAGTTGTGTGATGTTCAACTTAATTCACAAGATAATCTCATCTGGGGAATATTATTGCATGCAGAAACTCCAAACATCCTGAGGACACAGAAACCCTTGTCTTGTAATATACATTTACATTGAGTGGACATTTATTATACCATGTTGATACAAATAACTGCTTCACTCCCATGAATATGTCCACCCCCATGCACTAAGCACATAAAACATGTAGGAAGCAAAAATGTATCAGTCTATGCATTCTAAGGTATCAAATATTCACTTCTTCTTCTTAATAACAAGTGGCCCTACATTGTCACCGGTCTTCTCATTGTGTTGGTTATGACTTCCATCGCACATGGGGAACTGCAAAATCAAAACGTGACTTTAGCATTAAACCTTCATCAGAACTAAAACAGCACTCCTGTCTGTACTTACTTCTTTGCTCTTCCAACACCGGCAGAATGCATTTACTTCACCCAACTCCTCAATATCTTTGGCATGAACAACTTTGGCTGTGCCTTTGTCAATACCAGGATTGATTGGCTGAAACAAAATCATAGTGTTGACAAAAAGGATAGGTAACTAAATCATATTGCTTTTCTTGTGCAGGTTGTTGTTCGGTTTGGCTGTCACATCAAAATATCTATCAAGGTAAGCAATTTCATCTTCTGAGTACACAATGCACTGGCTCAGGGCACAAAAGAGGTGCAAAGTACATTTGCCAACTTACCAGGTTCCTTCTGCTGACAGGGCAAAATGTTACATAGGCCATGTAGCCTAGGCCACCACAAACTACACCAAATGGAATCAAGCTGACCCAGTCCCTAACTGAAACAAAAACATAATTTTTATTAGAATGATAACAAGGCAGTTTCTGGGCCCCTTCCATGACACAATGATTCCCAAAAATCACAGAATTGACTACCTCAAATGAAGTAGACCTATTCAATAAAATAAGGAAGCCGCGAACAGATCGATAATACTTGAAATGTAATGAAAGACTACAGAATGTCGATTGAAAGTAACGATTGACATTACTTGGACAAATATACGACTAAAAAATGTTGAGGTCATTGCTATCGAGGTCACTTAGGTTAAGTTTCATTTTCGACAAATACGAACAATGACATATCAGGATTTGACGAGCAAATTAAAGAAAAGTACAAAGTGTGTTACCTCCTAGCTTGAACCATCCGCCGATTGAGTTTGGGATTGGCAAATTCGATAGATAATTGGGCAGAGATTGCCGAATTGCGATGGATACGGTCTCCATGTTTAACAACTTTTACGGACGGTTCAAAACAAACAAACGAACTGACGACAATAGCACAATGCCAAGGGTAGGCAGCTACTCTAAAATTAGATCTTTTGGCTAAACGTAGGATGGAGTAGGACCGAGCAAAATTGAAATGCACAGTTGATAGTTTCTAACTATCCAACTGTACTGAATAATATTAACAGCTGTTAAAACATATCGTGTAGCGTGTAGCAGAAACGTTTTGGGATAACCTGTGTGAACGAAAATACATCTCGAGTATTCCATCGCAACTTTCAAAAATATAGTAGTTACTGAAAAAAAAGTTAATTTGCGTTTATCCATCCCTGTTGTTTGATATAAGTCAGGCATAGTTTTTGAAATTGCAAAGGAAATTGGTTATTGAGGTTTCGTACGTTGGCAGCTTTGCGTCATTGAGTACGACTGTTTTAGAGCTCCTACTCTCTAAAATTTATGACCACTATAAATTCTTGCTTTTTTTAAGTTCCTTAAAAAGGTTGACACCATAAATTTAGGTTTTCTTAGAGCCTGGTGAGTGCAAACAGCAAATTAAACACATGCTTTGAAAAATTCAGTTAAAGGAAGATTGAATGGATTGTAGTGCGCGTGTTGTGCCGCTAGAGGGCACTAGTTGTCCGCTGAACTGGCGAGACAGGACCTTCGCGTATCATCGTCGTGTTGAATCAACGCTAGTATCTGTAAACATGGCCGCTGAAGAACTTGTGGTGGATTTGGTGAAACGAAATGACTCCAGTGGACTTGGATTTTCCCTTCTTGGAATATCTGGATTACCCCACATCGTCTATGATATCGTGGAGAACTCCCCCGCGGCTGAAAGTGGCGAGGTAAAGGCTTCAATCTCTTCAAAAAAAAGTTTTATCAGCCATCTGTTTATGTTCCCAGTCGATCCTCTGCTCTGCGGATCTGACATGGTTTCATATCGGTGCCGCTAAACTGTGTTTTGACATGTCTTTTCCGGTTAAAACTGAATGACGGCGCCAGCTTTACATGCCGTTTTTCCCGCATTGCATCCTAATTTGTGTCATGAATTGACGTACATGCCATGCTCCGAACCGGAGTTTTCCATGTTCGTTCACCTCCAGGAAAACCCTTTTATGGAGAAAACTCAAGAAAACGATGGTATTTGACCGTTAAACCTGTGACAGTCGTCGGTTTGGTGCAGTTCTGTTGCCTTTGCAAAGGTCAACCATCCTCCGCGAATCAGACCCGTATTTTGTGATTTGACAGTTCGGTCAGCCGTTCGCTCTTGTCCGATGGTTCACTTGTCAGTGCGCTTTGTATTCTCCGAAAGTTAAATTTAGTGCGGCAAGTACATACCCGTTGTGCATATTTCAACTACGCAACCCTCGTCTTTATCATATGTTATCGAACTTCTTGCTCTATTTCATTCACCCTCATTAGCGCGAAATCTTTTTTTTTGCCGGGTAAGCTTTACCTGAAGGCTCGACTAGACCGCACGCCATTAATAACAAGATCCATTCGAAATAGTCTGGAAAACAAGTTAGCGTTCATCTGAGTGGTTCCGTGCGTTACAGTCAACCTGCAGTCGGTTTACGTAGGCCACCAACAGAAGCGCACGCTTTCCTCCTTTATTTTCGGAGCCTACGGGTGTGCGTTACGTCAAGTAACATAACCTTAAGGAGGTGTTACGCCTGGTCGGAGCGGGTGTCTGGGTGCTGTTTCTTGGGGAAGGGGGGCGGGGCGGGGCTTGGAGGTCGCCCACCCGCTAGTCGGGCTCCTTGCGAAATGTAAACACGTTTTTTTTTCTTTTTTTTAAAATTATTTTCAAAGCAGTCAGCTTAGCAGTATTAGCTCATTTTGGTCGCTTACCCTGGGCCTTGACGATTTTTAGCACAATTTCCCGTCCCCGTCCCGTTTTGAAGATGTTTACATTTTCTCGAAAAATCGTATGGTTCTGTGTGACAACTATGTTTGAAGTCTAGTTCAAACACAGATAATTATTGTTGCTCTTTTTTTACGTTTATGGAAAGTATTGTTTTGAAAACTCCTTTGCGGCGATGAACTGTCAAGTTGATACGAACCAAATTTGGTTTTTATAATTAATATTTTCTTTGGTAAGAGCCGAAATCTATATAGCATGCGGTCTTCTGTTAGCGAATTTTGCCCAAGGTTATAGGACATGCGAAGAAAGTCTCTATTCGCCCGACATTTCTCTGTTGAGCGCACTGAGCTGTTCTATATGTGAATTATTTGTATTAGTGTTACCTTTACCTTTTTTACTAACCGGCAAATATCCGCACCCGACAATTAAGGTATGATCTAATAAATTTACGAAGAAATAAAAAGGTGTTCAAAAAATTGGGCTGCTAATCAAATAAGCATAGTTGTTGCGCGGCTGGATGAAAGTCAGGAAAATCGATGAGTTTTCTTGATCATTCATCTTAATGGAAAATCCGCAAAATCTCACCCTTTTCCCGCGGAGAGGAAGGTTTCCTTTTGTACACATTTAGTTAGTCTTTCCATAAAAAGTAATAAAAAATATGAAATACGCCTGCCTCACGGAACAATCCTAGACTCGCTAGACAGGTTACTCTGCATTGCATATTTTACCTAATAGTGTAACCGCAAAAATCATTTAAAACCATTATATTGGAGCCTTAAAAAAAGTTGTTTTTTTTGTTTTTTTTGGGGGGGGGGTGTACGCGCTGAATTACCCTAAAACCCATTATCACTCTACCACTCAAACCAGCCGAATGAACCTGAGAAATCATATTTTCGTGCATTTTTTTTTATCAAGCCTCTCATCTGGTACATACTTTTGATGTTCAAGAAAGCCTAAAAAAAGACGAATAATGCATTTTAATGCGAAAGAATCCTGGTAAATGTAGAAAGGTAGTAACTCGAAATCGGCCCACTGGACTTTACATAGTTGAGAGCGTATTTTTGGAGGGAGCGGCTTAAAAACGTTTCAAATCGTTAAAATTTTGAGTATCCATCGTTATTCATTTCCACATCAGCTCGCGAAGTGTTGACGGATATTATCTTCTATCCATTGGCATCCTGATTAGGGAGTGTTGTTGCGGTCCCACTTGAGCGGGGGGGGGGACTACGCCGACGCCCTGCCCTCTTGCCACTTAAGCGGTGCAACAATTTGAATTCGATGCTTCCGTCACTTGCAACCAACGTGGCCCGCTTTTAAATTAACGCTTCCCAACTCCTTTCGAATGTTCAAATGACATTTAAAAAGTCGTATGCCCTGCAAATGTGAAACGGAACTAACTCCAGGAATGGAATTTACTTCTAGGGAATTCGAAAAAGATTGGAAGGGCTGGCATTTCGCTTTAAACCCACGTTTAAGGAAAAAAAATGAGTCACTGGTTATTGATTCGAAAAGAGGGAGAAGATTCGCAATTTTTCTTTGAATTATGAAACCTTTTTTTTAAAAAAAAAATATTTGAAATCTTAACTTTATGCAGGGAGGGACTTTATACAGGGAAACTCCATTTGATCGGAAAAGAAAAGATAGGGAGGAGTTGTTTTTCTCTATTTTGAATTAACTTTGTAAAAATGAAAATAACCTTAATTTTTTCATGATTTTTTTAAAAAGTGATAATTTGTTGTCGCAGCAATGTATTTTTTTTTAGCGTTAGATATGCTAGTCACCGTACGTCGATATGGCATTGTGTTAAGATGTGCCGCATAAGTAAAGACCTTCCCCTCGATTTTTTCCTTTTAAGAATTCTTGAATCGTCAATCAATTTTCTTTTCCTTAAAAAAGTAGGACTGCTTTTACCATTTTACATGTCGAGAAGATTTAGCCTATGTTTTTCTTGGTGCAGCACAGTTTTAATGAGGTAAAATGCTCCCGTCGGGTCTCCGAGGTATTCCGGTACTATCAAGAGATGTCACAGGGCCCCTTCCCTTCTCCCAAAACACGTCACTATTTTATCTGCAGCTTCCCTGAGAGTAGAGATCTTTCCCCCGGAGCTGTTTCCCGGAAAATGGTGATGTACCCCCCCCCCCTGGAAAAGGGTGACTCATCTCAAGTAGGGGAAAGCGACTGACTGACTTTTCTGGCCGGAAATGCTAACATCGCAAGTTAGGGAAAGTTATTTCGCGATTCACTGTCAAAAATGTCAAGAAATCCACCCGTCCAGTCCTGTCCCTTCGGACCAGTACTTTTGATCTTTCGCCGCGAAGTACGCGGCATCTAGATAGGCGACCGTTTGGTTAAGTTTAACCTGAGAATAAGTCAAGTTGGATAGAGTGCCTCGTGCCTCCCTCTTCTCGGTTGAACGAAGACTAATAAAACACAAGAGGCGGGTAATTTTACCTTGTAATTCTACAGTCGAGTGAAATTTTCTTGGTCTCGACTAAAACTCAAAACTCACTGCGGCATCAAGTGCCCCCAAAAACCAAATGCTATCGCAAAATTTTTCAAACTTAGTTAAAATTGAAGTTTTTATCCCATTTTTTTATTAGGTAATGGTTTAGGGTTATCCGAAAGTAAGGTTTGCTTAATTTAACGACAATCGTAATTATAGCAGGCCGTTTTGCAGGTGTACACTGTCTAAAATCTGATTGAGGCTTAATTAAGATAGACCTGTTGGTCTATAAATTAGTTCCACCGCATTTAATTACTCGTTACGCTGAGAACTTGAACTTTGATGCATGAAAAGGTCAGTGTTTTCTTGTAATTGTTGTTGAAGGTAACTTTTCAATAAACTATCAGGAGTTAAAAAAAAATGAAATTTATATACTTAAAACAAATTACTCTTGTAGATACTGGACGCCTTTTTTAAAACTACCCTAACACGGAAAAAAAACTGTGTTAATTGAGTTTACTGAAAATTTGTAAAAAAAAAGCGATAGCCAACTGGACCAGTAAACGTTACCAGATTTGCCAGTAAACGTTACTGTAAACACTACCCTGCAACGGTAACGTTTCCTAGCAAACCTGTTAGCGTTAACTAGCCAAAGTTTGGCTATCGCACTTTTTATTTACTTTTGCTAATTTCTAGTAAAATTTTTAAGCCATTTTTCTCAGTGTATCTGCCGGGAAAACTCACTCAGCTTAGAGTGGAATTTATTATTGTTTTATGTTTGTCTATATTTATACACACAAATATTTTGTGTTGAGGTCTGGCTGATGAATTAGATATGAGCTAATCTCAGTGTAAAACATCCTTAATGTCCAAGTGAAAAGTCACTGGAAGTTCAGTGATTCGAGCTACGCTAAGTAAAGTCGCTTAAAGTTTTTTCGGGGAAGTGTGGAGATAATTGCGCGTAACGTATTACCAGCAACGAGCAGCGCGTATAATCAGTATGTATACGAAGGTTGCTTGTGCAAAATGTCGCCTGCCAAGTCGACTCGCGTTTCGCCCGACGCACTACGTGCCTGCACACTTCAACACCTAATTTAGATAAAACAACACACACTCCGATTGGCCAAAGCTCTTACTAGTGGTAATTATCATTAGGTTTTTAGTAATTAAACCTTATTTTTGGCGTGGAATAGTCTTTTTCACGCCAACGTGCAGACCTACACTCGTGTGCAAAATCTCCCGACCCTTTATCAATACGGAATAATATTTTTTTTAATAAACCTATTAATAACCATCAAAAGAAAGATCTCTTCATGAGCTCTCTATTGATATGGTCATTCAGAGGGGTATCTAATAATAACCAATATTACGCTCGTCCTCTGTTTCGCCTTCATACCTAAAACAGCTAGGGGTTCGATTTTACTGTGTTCCGTGCAACCATGTCTTTCGAACATATGTAACTTCAAGTTCCGTAAATTTATATATAATTGAGCCGCTTGATGTAGGTAGTCGCCTTATCCGCCCGACAATGATGGACTGTGTACTTTAATCGGCGTGATTGCCGTCGGAGAAAAGTTTGAGTGAAAAGGAGAGCAGGGCGCCACCGCCCGGCCCTTCGCGCGTCGCATTTGCCAATTCTACAATGGCAACTGTCAAAGAAAAGCGGATTTTCCGATTTTGAATAATGCCTGCTATTTGCGCTGATCTAAAAGCGAACCTTGTTTGACCTACATTCGGATTTTCGCATTCCTCAAAGTACAACTTGTAAGATGAGCAGTCGATGCCGAAGAAACACAGATCAACAATTCATGTCGTCGAAGCCCTGTAAAGATTCGCGTGTAGTAAATGTATTGTTCACTGTAAAAAGAGAATCTTAAATTCCGATGCAACAAAAGTCAAATCACTGATCTCGGAAAAAAAAACAGTCCAATTATGCATTGAATTTCAGACATCACTTGAAATTTCTTGAAACTTCTTATTTTAAGGACAACATACCTGGAATTCAGTAAATATTTGGTCTGAATTTTTCTCAGACCAGTAATCTGACTTATGTTGCATCTGAAATTAAGACTCTCTTTTTACAGCTTTTATTGGAAATCTGAGGCACCAAAAACGTGAAAATTAGTGAAAAATGGGTTTTTCAAGGAAAATGAAAGCTCCTGCTTGCAAGATATATGTAAGGGTCGAATTCGACCGGAATAAAAGTGTCACTGAACTCATACACACTCCCTTGACACCCGACCTAAATTCCTTGAAATTGTCCGAAAACGGTTGGAATACTTTAAATCTTAAAATCCTTGAATTCCGCCTTAAAATCCTTGAAATCCCTGAAATCTGCTCCTCGGCTTGGTGACCATTTTTAGGTCATAAGTGATCTGTACTTTGCTCCGCTGTCGCTCCGCTTGGAGAGGTTAAACATATTCGATGCTAAACATTCGGAGGAGTGAACGAAAGCGAACAGTTTTGCTCTTGGGGCTGTTTCTTTAATAAACGAGCTCTCCCATCGCGTATCTATTTTCCAATTTTCATTATTTCGTGTGCTTCTACTCGAAGCTGCCTTTTTCCCCCAACAGATGTTTTCTGCTCGATCGGTATGCATATTCATTAGCGAAATTTTGGCGCATATGCTGTTTCGTGTTCCGAGGGTAGCTAAAGCTGCCCCTGCCCCAATCTTGGGACTGGAGACACGCCCGGAGAAGTCTGCATCTTTTTATTTGTTTTGGTCCTCCGGGAGGTTCTTTTAAAAGTTGTTTTGTCTTCATGTATACAAAGTTCCCAAGAGCTGAGACTGCGCTGTTATTCGCAAGCAGTTAACCAATTTAAAACCAAAACCAATTTGGCTTGCCAGCAGTATGAGGTCTTGAAATCGTACAAAACTTTTTTCCTATAGCAGATTTTTGTATTTACTGCACGCGATTTTGTACAGGTGAGAGAATAAAACAAGTCAGGAAATTTCGAAAATAAGATCGGGGGGCATATGATAGCGCCAAAAACCGCAAGCGCCAGTTCGTAACCGTCAAATGATAGGTAGGCCTTTCATTTTATAGGTTAGGTTAAGCTAGGTTAGGTTAAGTTGGGTTAGGTTTTGTTAGGTTAAGATAGGTTAGGTTAAGTTAGGTGAGGTTTGTATAGCGGTTATGAACTTTGGCGTTTGCGACTTTTCTCGTTTGGTGGTTTCGGATTGGCGCTTGCGGCGTTGGCGTTTGTGCTTTTTGGCGCTTATGACAGCTACCCTTAAGATCTTGTTACAACCCTGATAAAAGAAATTTGTGCGGAAAAAAATCGTCATTTCTGCAAAGTTTGCGGAACGTGGGTTATAGAATTGCGAAATCCAACCTTTAAATAAAATTTTTTGACTCTGAATTGAGTTCGGGGTAATGAAAAGTGCTCGTATCGGGGTGTATAGCATTGACCGACGTCTCTCAGATTTGTCTGTGGGTTCCTTGACGTGGCTATCCCGTGGCTCCAGCGGCGTGGCGCCGTGTCATGAATCCGGGCCCCATACCATGGGCCCCATACCATGGGGCTCTGCAGGGCCTCGAATCCCCATCACTTGTATGACCTCGATTTTTCCTCTGGAAGGACTGCGCTTCGACAACAATAGATCGCACCCGCCTCGCGTGCCATTAGAATACCACACAAAACAAGAAATTAGGTTTGGGAGTAAAGGTTTACGCTCCGCAAAATTGCTCATTATGAACTTTGAGGTCAAACCATTGATTAAACCATTTTCCTAGAAATATTTTCTGATGACAAGAAAATGTTTTCCTGATACATTGACAAAACTTTTTTTTCTTGCCGCAAGAATATTTTTTCTAACATAAGATTTTTTTTTCATGCAGTGAGGAGGAATTTCTTTTTTCAAGGAAGAAATAATGTTTTGTCACTGCACCAAGAAGATTTTTTGTTGGCATTAGGTATCATTTCTATGGGAGGACCCTGTATGTAGTTTATTTTGCGTGACCGTCTACTCTTTTATTTTTAACGCACCAATTCATTCACAACCTATACTATTTTTTTTTTACAAGTGACCGTAATTTTAATGCATTCATCTCTGATACTGTCCTATTTTTCAGGCATTTCAGAATATGACACACATTTTTCGGTATAGTTTATATATTGCGCTTCCGTAAAACTCGATACAGGTTAGACTCTTGTTTGGGCGAGTATTTGACGGATACTTATGATAACCTGAACCAAGAGGGCTCAGTGAGAACTTCCCATTCATGACGCTTTGATGGCTCCTGAATATCTGCTTTTCTATTTCCGTTTTAGTTGCGTACCCAAAACCTAGTACCCTTTTTTCCCATTTGTCTTGTTTTTCTCGATGTTGTCGTGGAAGTCGTCCGAATGAAAGCAGACCTGTTTGTTTGCCGTAGTGTTCAACACTTGTTGACACGGCCTTTTGTATTGTGGCGCGGATACCGGGGCGCCGGGCCGCGCCGGGCTGGAGGCGGTCCCCTCCCCCCTTCTCTCCTAGTGGGTGGCGCACGTAGCGCGGCGCCTGGCGCCGTCTTGGCGCCCGTCAGGCGCCTGTCAGGCGCCCGCCCGCCCGCCGATCTTGTGAGATTCTCACAGGAGGCGCGGCTCGCGGTGCAGAATCAACCAATCGCAAACTAACGCAAAATTTAAAACTGTTTCGACGCAATTTCTTGGGAACACCCCACTGGTTCTGATTCTTTTTTGCAGATCTGGTTTCGTTCGCAGAAGTGATATATTTACAAGAATGATTTTTCTATGAATTTCCCTTTACTGTCCTGAGGGCGGAATGTTTATTCCGATATTTGTTTTCTACCCTGGTTAAATCTATTGTTACGAACTAGAACCGCGTACACGGTCAACCCAGGTTTAGTTAACTGATTGTAGGTTAACCTAGGTTAAGTAAACTAAGGTTAGGTTAACTAAGGTTAGGTTAACTAAGGTTAGGTTAACTAAGGTTAGGTTAACTAAGGCTAGGTTAACTAAGGTTAGGTTAACTAAGGTTAGGTTAACTAAGGTTAGTTTAACTAAGGTTAGGTTAACTAAGGTTAGGTTAACTAAGGCTTACGGTTAGGTTAACTGAGGTTAGGTTAACTAATGTTAGGTTAACTAAGGTTAGGTTAAGGTTAGGTTAACCAATGTTAGGTTAACCAAGGATAGGTTAACCAAGGATAGGTTAACCAAGGATAGGTCAAGGGTAGATGAACAGAGGTTATGTAAATCAAGGTTAGGTTATCTAAGGTTAGGTTTATTTAGGTTTTGTTAATCAAGGTCAGGTGAACCAAGGCCACACTAACCAAGGTTAGGTCAATCTTGGCTAGGTTGACGTATACTGACAATGTTTTATGTTGAAACGTCACGCGATGGTAATACCCCCCCCATTTGACCTACCGTGGTTCTTTTCTATATGCCCCCTTTCCCCTATCCCTATCACGCGGTATGGACAAGCCCTTTAAATGTGTTTCCTTTGCCTCGCTCCGTGCGACAAAGGGCGGAATGGTTGAGGGGAGAAGTTTCGGTTGAATTCTTTGGACGACAGGACTGTCATGTGCATTATCTTAAGCTCCGTCTGGCGTTATTATTAAAGGAAAGATTAAAGCGAATATTAGTTATGAAAAAGTTATCTCTGATCCTTTACTGAGAATGATATCTCGCTTGCGGCGTTTTATCATGTGGTTTAAGCCTTTAAATTTTGGTCTTTTGATGATGAAGAAGAAGGCAATGGACCGTAAATTTGACATACATTTTCGCCCGATTTCTTAGAAAAGCGCAGAGCGCGGTCATTTAAATTATCTTTCCTTTGATTATCGGATGGCGTTGGCCAATGTCGGTCCGGCAGGTGGTATTCTCACACGAAGGGCAGCAGTGATCGTTGCGTTTTCTTTCCAATGATACCTTTAATGTGCGAGTGCAGTGTTGCCAGATTTCGCGACTCGGTAAAATTTAAACGCGGCTAACTTCTTAACGGGTATGACCTAATGATGAATCCCATCATTAAATTGCTCATCTCCAGCGCGATCCAGAACATACCCAACATGTTAGTTTATCTTTATTAGTTTTCAAGTTAATCGCGGTTAATATTACAATGGCAACACTGGAGTGCCGCGCCTGCGAAGACCAGCGGCCCTGCAAAGTCACTCCACCTTATTTTACGCGAGGCACGATTGACCGATTGAATTTGACGTTCGAGATTGATGATGGCGCGGCGGCGGTTTCATCGCCTTTGCTTTTTGGGGGGTCCGAACCGACAAAGGGTATCTTCGTCCGAGCCTTAAAACACCAATTAAAACAATACGTGCGTTAGATAGCTCTACATCTCTTCTGGGTGTGGAGCTTAAACGCGGTAATCGCATATTTTGGTTAGGTTTCAATCTGCCCTCTGCCTTGTCAACGGGAAGCCCTCTTCGTGTCCTGTTCGACGGTTCATTTTCGAACATTTGCCGAAATTATCGGGCGTGATTGATTCAGACCAAAACTTTTGATGTTCAAAGGGTTTAGGCTGTTTACCTATAATAATAATAAATTAAAATTTTAAAAAAGTAATAAAAAAGCGGATATTTTGAATATGCAATAATGAAAAAGAGGATTGTTGGTTTTGAAAATTGTTGGAGAATTGCGAGAATTTGGTTAGAAGCTACTTTGGTAGGACCTAAAATTGTCGTTAAAATGTGCTCGTTTTACTTTTGGATAGCTCTATCTCTCAATTACGGATGATACAAGCGTTTGAAAAATTATATCATTGTGGGAGGGGACTTTCTCTCTTTTTGGCCGCTTGTCCTTGAAAGAGGACTTAAAGGTAGATGACAATAGGACATTTTTAACGCAAGCCATCGTTAAATGATAGAGAAGACGACAGACCAATAACAGACACCCATACAGTTTACTAAAACTGCTACTCCTTGTGTTTTATTGAGTTTTAAACGTTATATAGCAGCTAAAACTAAAACTATTTTTTCCCCTTCCATCGTGACCAAACAAAAAACAAAAAAAAAGAAAAGAAAAAGTCGATGAAAAAGTCTTTAATTGTTGAAAGTTTTGATGGGCTTAACTTGAGATCCAAAAAAGTTGCAAACCAGCTCTGCACCAGCCGTAAACGTGCACTTGAAACGTGAATAATAATTATTTTGGTCAGTCCTTCACAGCCATCAAACGAAGGGCTCAGTGAGAGCTTCCTTTGATTTTGCTGTCTAGTTGTCTATATATGTTCTCAAAAACTTCACCGTTAGAAAAATTTTGGAATTTCACAATCTCTGATCTGGAATAAATATATTCATTATACCGGATTGTAAATTTACTATGTTTTACCTTAGTAATTTTACTAAACGGGAGTTGAATTTTCCAAAGCGATTTTTAAATAACATTAATTTTAACTGCCGTTTAGTAAAATTACTTAGGGAAAGTATAGTAAATTTACAATGCGGTAATAAATATTTATTCCATATCCGGCAATGTAATAATAAAAAAATATAAAAAAAATTAGCAGTGTTACCAAAATACGTGTCATGCGTTTTTTTTATTAGTTTCCTACCAAAAACTGATGTAGGGCTACAAAAAAAAAACGAGTTAGGGAAACTAAATCGGAGCTTTCAGTAAGCTTACTGTATTCGGTCGAGACGAACGGTTTAGGTAAAGCGGAATACAATCTTCACTGCACGGAAGGTACCACCCTGAGATGGAGGGCAGTTCGTGCTTTCAGCTTGGAAAAAAATGGAAAAGTACCGGTGCGTGTGTGTTTTATTTCTTCTTTGCGATTTCATAGCTATATTTCGATAAGTGCGACGTGAAGGAGTTGTAAACCGCCGGCGAAGAGTTTTATGAGCGATGTTATCTCTCAGAGCAAAACGATTTACTAAGAGTATTGCTAAATGTGATATGAGGGACTTTATTGAGTATGTCCAATCTCCCTGTAATAGCATTAAGTTGTCAGCGGCGCCGACGTGTCAAAATACAAATTGTTTGCGTGAAGTGACGAGACTTGTCATGGCGATGCTTTTATTATGCGAAAGAGCGTCACTCGCTCTGCGGAACACTCATCGAAATCAGTGAAAATAAAGCTTTTGATATCAGTGACACTGGCGCTTTGATCCACTTCTCGCAGTTAGGATACTGGTCATGTCAGTAAAATTAATTGGAAATTTGTGATGTCACTGGAAAAAGTTGAAGTACCAAATAAGTCTTGAGTAGAGTGCGTATGCGAAAAGTACTTTGCAAAGTCAACAGGACTAGCGCCCTTATTCGATTGATTTCTACTAACTATTACTGTTCACTAATTTTACTAATGTCCACAGTGATATTTACTAATTTATTATTTGTTTTACCGATTTATTACATTTACGTTTGCAGTGAGGATATTATATCTATAGAGCGGAACCTCGAATAAAGAGTACAGCTCTCAATAATGAGTCACCCTTCTTAGTGTGTTTGATTTCAGCGGTTCCGAGGTGGACGCACTAGCAAGGTTCCACTGACAATGAGTTAAAAGACCAATATATGTGAAAATAATTGGCATCTGTAAATGTTAGAATCTTTCACCAGAAAGTTAAAACTTAAAAAAATAAAATGGAAGTATTTTTTCTTCTTTAAATCGGAAAGTGTCAATTTCAAACGAAAATTATTTTATTGAGCGGTAGCAAATTGACGTTAAAAGCCAAATGGGATAGGCAATGACCCCCCCCACCGGAAAAGAAAGTAGTTTCCTGTTTGTCATCGTAAATCTTACTTTATCGTATCCTACGAATTAGTCTGCTTGGAAACCTTAAAAATGAATGTAAACCATCTTAACAAAGTTTTGGTTACTATGTCCAACTTTTGATTGCTACGATTTCTCGGGAAATATAATTAATAGCAGAATTGGCGCGAAAGTTTTCGTCGATGTTCCTGGCTCCGTCGCCCTTGACTCAGTTCTTTGTATTGACGATCTGTCCGGTTGCGTTGACAATAACTAGGAGCCGTCGCTTCGGGGGGGGGGTCGTTTGCCCGCTTGTCCTTTCCTGGTTTTCCTGTAGAACAATTCATAAATTAGCGAGAAACAAACATAACTCTTTATAAATTACACTTGTTAGGCCTGGTGGCAGTTGCTTTCTTAGAAATTGCGACGGCATTTGTTAAAAATAGGCCTAGTAAAAATAGAAAAGATCGTTTTTTTTTTTTGGGGGGGGAGTGGGTCGGAGAAAGTACTTGTAAAATATTTCACTTTGTCAAAAATTACCCCCGTTCAGGTAGAAACTTACCTATTCTGGGTATAAAGGTAATATAAGCGAAGAGCGTAATTTGGTTACACACACACACACACACACCCTCACCCTCACACACACACACACACACACACATATATATATATATATATATATATATATAAAGAAAAAGAACCTGGCCATCTGCCAAAGCTTTGAGTCAGTGAGTTTTTTGGT
>Ga0058701_10001011_pt1 | contig 19349 bp, 7 predicted proteins | sample AgamicOrMae_FD_97039 | JGI IMG/M metagenome (GOLD analysis project Ga0058701, IMG submission 97039) | Agave microbial communities from Guanajuato, Mexico - Or.Ma.e | ecosystem: Host-associated > Plants > Phyllosphere > Phylloplane/Leaf | place: Guanajuato, Mexico | collected 2012-06-04
AGGGAAGGAAGGTGAGAGGGGAGAGGGAGGAGAGGGCGGGGAAGGAAAATGAGAGGGGAAGAGAGGGCGGGGAAGGAAGGTGAGAGGGCAGGGGAGGAGAGGGCGGGGAAGGAGGGTGAGAGGGGAGGAGGAGGAGAGGGCTGGGCATTTTCTAACGACCACACAACACATGCCCACCCTATTTTATTTTTTCCACGCAGGTAGTTCAGAGTGCTACTTTTTTTTAGAAACTTTGTTGGAGTAACTTCTTTTTTGCATGCTTTTTTTGTTCGCAAAACAATCCAGCTTTGCTGGAACATTACACATGATTTAGCGACTGCCAGTTTGCACGTCTTTCGTCAGATATCCATCGAAAAGTTGAGGGACCGCAAAAAGTGGAAAAATGTGAGGCGTCGAGGCGTGCGGCGCGCAACGTGTGCGCGTGTTCGTGACAGCGGTCGCGGACGCCGGCACCGTCTTAAATTCTTCACAGTGTTGCCAGATTTCGCGATTCTCTAATATTTAACCAAGATTAACTCGAGAACTACCAGAGAAAACATTTTATGTCAGGTATGTTTTGGATCGCTCTTGAGCTGAGTAATTCAAGAATGGGATTGATCAATAAGTTATTATTACTGGTTGGAAAGTAAGAAGAGAGTAAATCTGGTGACAGTCTCGAAATCTGGCAACACTGCATCCTCTAGCACAGAAAAGCAGACAATGAACTAAAATCTCCTAGAACTGAATAAAGAAATAATGCAGTTGTAGACAAACATTTTTATACGAAAGATTTCTCAAGAGATTTCCAGATTTCGAATTTGAGATCACCTACTGCCGAAATTTGGTTGCGGCAATCCACGATCAGAATTGAGAACTCGTGAGAAACCTTTCCTAAAACGTAAAAGCAGAACTTAAGTTAGTAAAAATCTTGAACTGTCTTTTATCACAGATTCGAATGTCGAAAACTTATGCTGGGTGATTATGAAAAATTTACCGGCGAATAAACAATTAGAAGCGTATTAATGGTACGTAAGACGAACCTCAATATAAAATATACATCCATCGAAATCAATCCAACAAAAAATTGATCGAAGCCAATACCTCCACTGAAGGGACGATTTCTTTAACATGGAGAAGATACAATCTAAGGACATTCAACTGCGTGAGTTTGGATAGGTATTGCAAGCAAAAGTTAGGCTAGGTAAGAATAGAATGAGTTAGGACGTTAGGCTGGTTAATTGTCAGTTCATTCAGGCTACGTTAGTCTAGGCTGTTAGGTTCGCTGACAATAAGCAAAGTAAAACTACAAAAGTTACAAAGCTAAATTAGGTTAAAATATATGTGAGACTTAGGTTAGGCTGTGTTACCGAGTTAAGTGCCCTGTGCGTCCATTGGCTAAGCTTAAAGAACACATGCTGCCTAACTCGAGCATGCATGATTTCGGGTCTGAAATTACCGAGCTTTGCTACAAGCTTACTGTACGCTGTCGGTGTAGGGATAATCCAGGCATGAGCTGGGCCGAGTCAAAAATATTCTTCTTTCTGTGACCAGCTTCCATTGTGAAGCTTAACAAAAAAACCTTTTCGCAATCAGCTGGCGCCGCGCAGCTTATACAGGATGTTCGGAAGCCGCCGGGGCGACGCCCATAGTATGCACTAGATATGTACACGTAATGAAATCGTACAGCTGTCCTTTGTACTGCTTTGACAACCCTTAAAGTTAGTGAACAAGGGCTTAATTAAATCCTTTTAGAGGTCGAGTACCCGGTCTTGATTAAGCGCATACACACGCTTGAGCCTGTGCCTCGATCGAGCGGCGATCTCGCCTTTAGGTCTGCCCACCCACGCATTTGCATCCGTCGCTATAACTTTCACTGGACCTCCTTTAGTTAGCAGACTTTTCAGTCCTACCGTCGGGCCGGGCTGCCCTTCCAATTTACATATACTTTTTGTTGACGAACTCCGCGCGCTAAATAGAATGTTCTCTGCAAAGAGAGGTTGAGTTTTCTAGGGCTGTGTTCAACCTTGCGTCACCGTAGGCTAAGCTTGAGAGGAGCATAAGGCACTTAACCTTAGTTAACCTAGCTCAACGTTGATTAACCTACCTTAACCTTACCTAACCTTGCTTGCCTGGCTAAACCGTGGTTAGCCTCGATGCACATCATTTGAACTAGCTTAACCTTAGGTAACCTTCCTCAACCATAGTTTACCTAGCTTAACCTTATTTAATCCAACTGAACCTTATTTAACCTGGCTGAACCTCATTTAAACTAACTTAATCTTTATTAACCTTGCTCAACCTTATTTAACCTGGCTGAACCTCATTTAAACTAACTTAATCATTATTAATCTTGCTCAACCTTAGTTAACCTAGCTAAATTTTAGCTAACCTTGCTAAAACGTGTTAGCCTATAGCTGAACCGTAGTTAGACCGGCTTAACCTTAATTTTAGCCTAGCTTTACCTTAGTTAACGCTCTATCTTAGTTGACATAACTTACATATTTAAAACCTAGCTGAACCTAATTTAACCTTGCTTAACCTTACTTAAACTAACCTAACCTCAGTTAACCTAGATCAACCTCAGTTAACCTCTTAATGGTAGTAAAAGCCTTGTGCCGCATATTTGCCGGTGAAAGTATAACTCCTACTGATAAAAAGTAAGCAGTATCAGGCTTGGTGACAGCTAAGTAGAGTGGTAATGGAGCGAGGCAGAAGGCATGTGACCCACACGGTTTTATGTCATTAATACTATAACGAGAAGGATTAAACCAGGGTACACCGCGCAGAGGTAGAAATTTAGCACGTAAAAGCTTTAAGTATTTTAGGAATCAATTTTGCCAGCGAAATGTTTGCTTTACCTTTTTTATGTTGAAGCATTGAAAATAACTTCACGTAGTTAATACCGTCAGATTTAGTTGAGAGTACGATTAGCAAATGCCTACAGGGTCTAAAATCCTTGTTTTAAAATTCCAGTCCCATTATTCTTAGCAGTTGTTTGGTAGATGACATCAGACACAGTACTTAAATACGCTTGAAAATTTGCAATGCATGAAGTGTTCATTTTGATAAGGTACCGGTGACAGAATCCCGTAACGTGCATTTAATGCACCACGAACAAGGTAATGGCCGTTGGACTAAGAATCTATAAAGATGGAAACCTACTGCGTTTTTCGTCTAAATTAGAATATGCGACGATTTTTTAAATTGAAAATCAAAGGCAATGAGTAATAAAGTACATAAATGCAAACTGACTTTATCAGAGACCACGAAAACCACCCAAATCATCTGTAAACAAGCACTACACGAATCTTAAGCTAACGACACTTAAGAACTACCAATGAATTCAAACTACAAGATAAGAGTTCGAGTGGTGACTGCTGTATCAACTCAACATTATGCGAAATTCTAATTAACTGACTAAATGGGGGTCACCATCGATTAGCTAATTGTATAATATCCATAAAAGTGTGGTAAAACAGGATGGTTTAAAATAAAAACAGCCTTGTAGTTAACGATGAAACAGGAAAAACTATTTCAACACAAATGTCTGTATCGTAACAGCTTAATGACAATATTTTGCATTCAGCAAACACTAGGTTGGCAACCTTGCAAGCTAAGAGTTGTTCTACATGAATTTTTGGTAATTTTGTTACAAAAGATGATCATTATGGAATTGACTCAAGTATTGGCAGCAGGTCACCATAAATTCCAAACTATCATGAAGTATGGTCGGATTTGGCGTTAAAATACGCGGTTTATGCAAAACCAAAACTGCAAGAAACAGGGGTGCAACCGACGTAATACTGAATTTTCGATGGGATGTTAACAGGACAGTATTACCGGAGGGTAATGCTTTCTTTCCAACGGTGTCGCCTTTGGGATTACTCTTAATATAAGGCGAATGTAAATATTCATGGGATTTTGGTTTGACTTTCGAGGCCCCTTGGGACAACCTGTCGTGGCCCATTAAACAGTTCATCAGAAGTTGTTCTAAAACCAAGAATGAATTTCAAATCGCGCTGTTTAAAGGAGCGGCGGACTAAAGAAAATCTTAATACCGGGAGAAAGATTTGGAGGAAACCGGTGTAAGGCTACTTAAATTAATTTGCAGCTCCGGCTTGGAGCACTACAGCGACCATCTGGTCCTCATTTATGTTTTGTTACTTTAAACACGTCTAATTCTATCCCAATCAGCCATAGCCATGTTTTTTTTTCCGAACATTTGCCTTTTACCGAGGTCCAACCTTGTAATCCACAAAATATGATCATGAATTAAGACAAAAGATCATGTAAACATAAATTGAAGTATACCTCGCGCGTGGGGATTGAAGTTATGATTATTAATGGCGTCTCCGAACTGCATGCTTTGATTTAAAACTTTCCCGCGAATTCTCCTGTTGGGAAGGAACTTCCGCTGAAATCGATGATTGTTGTAGAGGGCGCGTATGAAATATATTATGTTTGTGTGAAAATAGAGTTGGGGCGGGGGGAATCATCCGATTATTCTGGGTTAAGACCCACGCTCGGTCCCTCCACTAATGTACTCAGGCGGCTTGCCCGTGTTCACGACCACGAAGGTTGCGACCTAAATTGTTACGACACGAAATATTCCTCCAACAAGGAAAAACCAGTTTTGCTATAGCAACAAAATAAGGAATAATAAATAAAATTTTGAGGCTGCAATCAAAAAATTTGCTCTGTTTAAGTAACTAAATATTTTGTTGTTGTAACAGATTATTGCTGTCCCATTTTTAACAAATGATTTTGTTTGGTGTAAGACAACTCTTTTCTTTTTGTAGCATCCTCCGAGGGTTAACACAACAATACTGTTTTCAAGAAAAATCACGATTTAAATAAGTCGCTTAAAATACGTCGTTTTTGAAAAGAAAGGAAATCGGTTATTGGTATGCTTCCCCTCAAGGATCAAAAATATTGCTAAAATATGTGAAAGATTTTTTTTCTCTGAGGTAAAATCAGGTGTAAGGTAAGAAAACTACCCTTACACTGCTTTAACTTTTTTCAAGAACGACAACAATCTCGAGAATATTGGACCCATTGGACCCGTTCGCGGGCTTTTCGACGAAAAGTCAAACACACAAGCTACTAAACGCAATCAGTGAAATTCACTGTGTTTCTACATGCTTAAAACAGCCCCCAAAAGCTAATACGTTCTGAGAAAAAGGCTCTCCTAATTTTGATAGAAATACATGCATAAAAGTACGTGTATTCAATAACCATATACATTACATCTAACAAGTTAAATGCACGAAAAAATCGACTAATTGATCGTGTTTGCCGTCAAAATCGTGTATGTAACATTCTTCCATTCAAATACAGGAGATTTAAAACAAGAGAGAATAAAAAAAGAGACAATATGATGAGATACGATGCGGGGCCTCTCGGCTTTGTTATAATGAATAGAGTACAACAGCGAGGTATCGATAACGCGATAATTCTCTCTGCAAAGTCGATATTTGCATATCGCGTCGCGAATCGTCCTGTCTGACAGAGCAGCGCTCGATTTCATACTCAGAATCGCGGTCGCATTCCCTAATGAGTTGCTTGAATCCAGGCAGCTTTTAACCAAATCGACGCCTTATATGCGGGCTCGAGGCATTTCCATGTACTCCAATCAAATATAGATACAGGTGGTGCCTTGTGTCTCGCTCTGCTATCGCTTCTCTCAAGGCGACAAATGTACACCACGAGAGGGAAAAACAATTGCAAACCCTAAGGTTGAGGGTGACGTTTGTGCTGCTAAAACATTTCCAAAGCTGCCAACCTTCACGTCGCAAAAAAAGAAATCTAAATCTAAAGTTGGTGAGACTCAGCTGTTTGATCAAATTTGTAATCATGATCGTATTTTTAATTACTTCGGGTAGCGAGGATAACATCCGAAACAAAAGTTTAAGGAACTTTCTTTACTTTGACGAAAAAACTTCGGAAAGAAGTAATGAAAGCACATCTCACAAGTCTAAAAAAAGAACGAGCAAAATAAATAACATAGACAGTGTGCCTTACTAGCTATAAAGTACGGGCCTTTATAGGTCAGAGGAGCAAGGCTAAAAAGGGGGTGGGCATTAATTGAAAATAGCCTCTCATTAATGTTCAAACAGTGAGTCTATTCATTGGGACGTTTCAAAGGCCTGATAAGAAAGAGAAAGTAATTAAATTGGAGCGCGCGTGCTTATTTAATACGGTTTGATGGAATATATTTCATTGATTTATCCTGAGCTACTCACTCCACGTTTTGTATTGTTCCGTGCCTCTAGCAAAAAGAACTTTGAATTATATCGGCCTAGAGCTTCCAGCACTTCGTCCAAATGACAACTTCACTCAACCTTATACCTCGCTTCTATTCAACTTCAATTGCAACATCCTCGATCTTGGTACGACTTTTCTGTACAGCGGTTTCGATAATTTCAACTATTCTGTAAATTTAACAGTTCACAGAATTATTTTTTTTTTTAAAATCCTGTTTTAGGTAGTTTCATACCTGTTTTTGGTAAGAAGATAAAACAAAGAAAGACCGTAATTTGGTTATTTTTAAAGATAATAAACCCATCAATAACCATATTAGTTAAGCGCTCTTGACAAGACCTTTTCATTGATATGGTTATTTAAAAGTTTATCTTTTAAAATGAACTGATTACGCTCTTGTCCCGTTCTACCTTCAAACCCAAAACAGATACAGGAATACCTAAAATATTTCTTTCTTTGTGAATTACATGTATCACCTTTTGACAAGTTCAATCTTTCATTATTTTATGAGAATTGTCAACATACTGAGGCGTAGATTAGACTTAATTAGGTTAGGTTACCTTGACCAAAGTTAAGTTAGCTCATACTTATACCTAGCTCAGCTCTGAAACCGCTCTGCTTCAAACTTTCGATTAAATTTGAGATAATGTACCTTGAGCTTCGCTTCGCTTTGAAATGATAGGTCCAAAATCCAAAGTTAAAGATATAGATGAAAAGAAATAAATCATAAGCAGGGATACCCACGAAGGACTTCACCACCCGCGAGTCCTCAGTCCGGAACATACCTGGAAACAAAGAAAGCTCAGTCAATGATCATTTGCATCAACTGTTCCATTCGCGAAACATTTTTCTTGTCCGAGTCGAAGACAGTTCTAATTCTGAATTGGCTTTCCGTGGAAGGGCAGAGTGAATGCGAAGCTCTAAGACAAAGTCATAACTCACATCTGCTTGAGCACTTGTCTTCGGACGCCACGCCATAAAAACTTCCCCCAGCACCAGGAAAGTAACTCGACTTGTTAGCTATTTCATATCACACAGAGCAGCATGCATAAACGAATAAGTGACCAACCGCGGATCAGAGATGCAGGCCGTCTTAACATTGTATACGTCCCCAGCTTCAATATCACGTTTCATATTTTTGCATGTTATATGACAACGATCATTTACTTTCAGTAACTTTCCAGCTGTGACGTGACCTGCTAAGAATTTTAAAGGCTGAAATTTCTGGCTTTTGTTTCCAACCTTTTATCGTTAAGTCGCGGGGTGAGGGACTCTCAAATCAGGTATAACAGAACCTAGGTTAACATAACCTAAAGGTCGTTAAGACAAATGCTGCTTACTTCTCGATGGTAGTTACTGCCGCCGAGAAAAATTACCTAGGCGGCATTTCTGGTGAAAGCTACGAGCGAAACGGTAGCATAGCAAGACACAAGGCACGTAAACCTAATCATGGTAAGCGGCTTGCAGCTCGCTGACGATAGGTTAGGTTAAGATAGTTTATGTTCGATAAGGCCTTGCCCTGATGTTGCTCCGCTCAGATTATCGAAGACAGGCATAGAACTCAAGAAGTAGATGAAAAGCAACTTGAAGAGATCCACGGTGGATCTTTGTATTAGACTATTTCAAATCTCCAGAAAATAAATAAACAGTAATATATAAATGAAAGTTTAGTTCTATTCGCACGCCTATGTTAATACAAGGGAAATTCGAACGCATGGAAGCCAATTTAATGCATTTTAAATAGAGCAGCGTGTGAGTCACTTCGTAAATTAAATTGTTAATATATTTTTCCCAGACCTCCACCGCAAACCAATTTTTTACATCAACCTCGTAACTGATATGTTAGGTGTCAAATTTTGTGTAGCCGAGGAGGGAAGTTAGTCCAATGAGAACATCGAGGAAAACCCCCCGGGAAATGGTTTTCAAACAAAAAGTTTAAGTCCATAATTCACCCGGTGCGATAAATCGATTTCATTCCCAAAGTTAATTTACATTTTTCAAAGCAAGAAAAAAGATGTTTCGAGGTAGAAGCTAGACAGAGAGGGGTCAACCCTGAAGCAGTTTGCCTGCAAACACTGGCAGCAGCCGCAAGTTCAAGTGGTTAATTCCTTCAAAATTGTCAAAGCAGCAATTAGTGAGGATCCATAAATGCCCCTGAGGTTTAAGGGTGACGCCGGTCGATCGCCAACCGCTCATTCGGCTAAATTAATAAAAACAAACTCCCTCAGAACTGAAACTTGGGCTTTATTAAATTATCACAAAGTGAAGTTCGCTTCTACACCTTTTTCGGATCGTTGAAGGCTGAGCGGAGCAAGGCACAGGGAACTTAAGTGAGCCTAGCCTTAGTGTCTCAGTGTCGCTTACTTCTCCGCAAGAATTACGCGAAATTCTTATACTTCACGGATGCGCGCATTCGTGATGAAGGACACCAGTATTGGCTTATGGACTGCTCACGGAGCGGCAGCGAGGCACGAGGTACTTTTAACCTAACCTGGGTTAACCTAACCTACACGGCCGTATTACGCTACAGGATCAAGATTCATCAATTTTATTTTATTTTTTATTTTTTTCGAGGAGCCGAATTGGGCCTGGATCCCGTTTAAAATTACCCTCGTTCTTCATAAAAAAAAGATGCCAACACTGTAAGGGACGGGGAAGTAAAAAAGCATGTTTCTAAGGATTGTACGAGTTTTAAGATTTTTAAAAGTTGATTGATACTAAAAAAGAATTTGTTGTTCTTTCCAATTCAGCATCGTCTTAATTTTAAAAAATATCACCCCTCTGGAAACCTGAAATTTAATTATTTGATAATTTCCCAAAGTTTAAAATTGCGAATTGTAATGGGAAAAATCCTTTCAATTTTTCCTAAGCTGAATTTCACTCCAAATAATGTGGGCTTTTATGGGTTGAAACTATTTCAGGTTACTTAAAAACCTGCTTATCTAAAACAATACAAATACGTTTTTTTTCCTTCAGAAGTGAGGCTTTTGAAGGCAACACGCGCCATCCAAAACCCAAAAGACGACTCACGGTAAGCCAACTCGAAAGACATCGAACGAAAATGACCCTGTAATGTTGTAGTATTCATGAGGTAAAAAACAGTTGAACCAAGGTGGAACCCATAGACTAAAATCGAAACTTTAAAACTGGGAGTGTACGAATAAGAAAGCCGCAAAGCTGTCCATAGCACAAGATAATTGAGCTTCGACTGCACCAGAAGAACTGAAGGGATGAGCTTGCACAATTAAAGATCTGGTAAATTGAATGATCCTAACAGGCTTGAACCGTGATGGACCAAAAGGAGCCGGCTGTGGGGTCAGCAAGCTCATCTCCCACCCGCCCCGGTCACCTGTTGCGTCTTGACACCCCGTCAATAAGTTACAGCCAATGAGAACTCTCGGATAAGAGGACGCATCTCTTTAGTCTAACCCAAGCGGAGCGAAGCACGAGGTAAAAAATCACAAGCGGCGATGATAGGTTAGGTTACGAGCTTTGGCCTCTGTCTACCTCACAAGAGGTAGAAACTTCGACAAACTTCAACTGTGCAGTCCGCATTATTCATACCAGTAATTAGCGAAGTAGCACGGATATATTCACAACGGAAAGGAAACAGACGAAAATCCGCTAGGGTTATACCATTTCGCTATTTCCCCGCTTGCCCTTCGAGATCTGTTTGCCTGGAGGTCAACAAAAACAACGTTAAATCGTCGCTGGATTTGGGTCTCTTTCCAGAGCTCATGAAAAGCTTATTCCGCCAATCCTTTACGTGGTTAACACAGCTCCAAGCAGAACGCGGTTCGCGGCAAAGAAAACAGTTTTTGAAAGGCAGTTAATTAGTCGATGCTAAAAAGAGAATAGATTTCAGCCCTTGAGCGGAACGTTAGTCGAGAAACGAGGCTAAACATCTCCATCACCTCAAAAAGATTTAAAAAATCGCTACTGCCGCGAATAAAAAACAACCCTCGCAATGGCGCGAGAAAGAAACAAATGAGCCTAAGGCTGCACTGGAAAGCTCACTCAATTTTACGGTTATTTCGCCTTTTCGATCTTTCATTTGCGGCTGTGCGGATCTTTTAATCCTCTTCATTCTGATCAACTGTTGCTTTAAAACTGTCCGTGTCTTCATTACCTACTTTGTTCAATCTTGTGACAAAACATAAGATGATTGTAGCAAGTTTTTCATTGCATTTTGTTTTCACGTTGGTCTGTTTGAGTTGTGACAAAAAATTCCTTACGGCAGTGCTGCGTTGAGACATGTACGTTGTCTGTGTAACATCAAACGCAAAGGGTTTCCGCTGCGCGCGCTTAATTTGCCATTCCTACTGGTATGGTTGATGCAAACGAAACGACATGAATGTACCTCAGCTACATTTGTGCGGTAGCAGTTTGTCAATACCATCATTAGTGTCCGATTTCTTTTAAAAAACGCGTTTTCTTTTCCATCTTTCTCTTCCTGCGTTTTCACGCTTCAAAAACGTGAAGAAAAAGAGAGAAACAGAGAGCAGTGTTTGTTTTGGGCATAAAACGAGCGAAGAAATAGGCACCTAACTGCTGGGCTCACGTACTGACAATGAGTTCAACCCACAGGCAGACGATTTTACCTCTCCATTTCCTGCGGTAAAATCTGCTCAGACTTCATCCCTGCTTAAGTCAAAAAGAGCAGGTAGTTAAAAAAACATTTTTTTCATCTTTTAATAAATGGATCGTTATCTGTTTTTTAAAAATGACTTTACAAAAATTACCGTGCGAATAATCATTTCTGAATCGAATATACTGGTTACTTGTCGCGCACAGTATTCCTGGCTGCACCACTAAAATGAAAGGAATCCAGACAAGGAATGTTCAAGGAATGCCACAGGAAGTCTTTGTTGTCTTGCCACAAAGTGGAGAGCCCAATTTGAAAAGTTTTTATCTGCGCTGCTGTGGAACCAACCGTAGTGATGGCGTTAAGGTTGCCCACCCCTTTGAGCGGCAACGTTTGCCAGGCGGACGACTTCGCTGCACTATAAGTCTGCTTCAATTGGCCAGTTGGAATAGACTTGACTGCGCTTCTTGATTCCGCATTAATTTGTGAGGTAGAATTTCCCGCCTCTTGTACGATTCATCATCACGAAGCGAGGCATAATGCACGTTATTAACTTTTCCTAGGTCACATAGCCGAGCGGAGCGGCTAGCAAAGCACAAGGAACATAACCTAACTAAACGACACCTACATGGTTGTAAATTGGTTCTCACAGAAAACTTCAACCAGAACGCAGAGGAATCCACAGTAGAGATCCAAAGTTGTGTCGCATGAAAGTCTCGGAACTTTTTCTTCCGAGACATTTACGTTCGCCAATACCATTAAACAGACCTGACCGAACACCAAATCCTCCGCATTCAAATGCATCAATACCAACACAAATGTCAAAAAATTGAAGTCACTAGACTCGAGCACAACTCATGATCTCAAATGCACTGAAAGAACTGATTACAAATATGTAAGTTGCAGACAAGATGTCCGCTGCTACGTTTCAGGAGGAACCTCGACAATTACGAACAGTCTCCACAGAGACGGTAGATCTCCTTAGCAGGGGTGGTACTTTTTATATCCCACGAGGAGCAATGCTCTACACGTTCATAAGAAACTGTCTCTATGAGACGTCTTCACGTGTGAAATGAAGACAGTAAATCTTGGCTCCTTTGTGCGGACGAGCGGCGCCAACCACCGGACTTGAGACTAAGTGGATCTTTGAAGAGCTGAAAGTATCCACAAATTTGGATTTGGGATGTCAACGCCACGTCGCCGACGTTGTGTCTGGATGGCTTGGAGGATATGGGGTTGCATGCCACGAGAACTCGCAGAGGAGTGAGAATTTTTGTCTTAAGAAGCACGACGACATAACGAGCAGGACACGAACTGCGAAGGATCATTCCTTCCTCTACAGGATAAGGACAGTAAAGCAACAGAAGATTTCCAAAAGTCATTAAGAAAAGCTTCATTGGGGTTCTTAAGAAGAACGGCGTCTCTACTCCTCTGCTGGCGCCAGAAATATCGCTCACGAAGACAAGGAGGAAATTATTATGGAGAATCGCGTGAAACACATCAGAAAGGAAATGCAAAGGCACTCCGGTCATCACAAAACCCCGAAATTCGAGAGTCAGATTCTCCCAAGAAGAAGACAGCAGGGAATACTAAAAATAAAAACTGTAATGAAGTTGAGATTGTTTTAGTAGCACGTCCAACGATGTGAATTAAAAGTTTGTTGTGATTAAGACTTCTCATTTCCCGTGTAGATTTTATCGCGGGTGAAGACTGAAAAAGGTTGCGATAAAAAGACATTTCGGTTCCGGTGTTTGGGGGATCACAACTCATATTCCAAGAGAGCCATCAAATGGTTTTGATACACCTTGAAACAAGAACAGTATAAACGACTTTTCGATCAATGAATGCAACTAAATGTTCTATTTCTTCCGCGTGGAAGGAAAGCTAAGATTTAGCAAAGCGAAATTTCTCCTCTCACTTAACAATAATTTTGAAAAATCATGGCTCTGTTGTATTTTAACACGGTTTGATATAATATATATGAGAAGATTTCAATGACATAAATGCGTACGTTAAGTTGACCTAAACTAGGTGGGTTCATGTGCCCTATATATCTCTACATCGCTCCGATCGGTTATCGCCTGATGCACTTGCCAATACTTCTTGATGTCAGTAACTGCCGCGCCAAAGAGAGCATCTGAGTTGGCAACCATTAGGTTAGGTTCAGTTAGGTTAGGTTAAGTTAAGATAGGTTAAATTAGGTTAGGTTAAGTTAGGTTAAATTAGGTTAAGTTAGGTTAAATTAGGTTAAGTTAGGCTGGGTTAAGCTAGGTAAGGAAAAGTTAGATAAGGATGCATGCTTTTAGCCTGGCTCCAACGTGGTGACAGAGGTAAAACGCAAAAGGCGGGAAGTTCAAGAAAAATTATTTACAGTGCCCAGAACGGACGACACATTGACAAGTGTCACTCTTCATTCCGCTACAAAAACCGGAGACTTGGTTGTGAGTCACTTAAATAGATGACCGTTAATTAATGAATGTTTGGCTCACGAGATGATCTGAAGCGCCTGTGTTTTGCACAATGAGTCGGAGGGTCCTAAGCTCATGGGACTCCCTCTGACAGACTCAACACAAAGGTTGCGCTCTTTGTAAGAGGGAACACAGGGCATACTACTTGCATACCGTTGCATACGCACAATGCTCTAAAAACACGCCACACTCATGTCGGCATACAGAATCAGTCTTCCACAGCAGCCTTCCATTATGCCCCTTGACTGCTAATATTCCACGACATAGTCGGTATTGTTCAATTCCATGACTATGTGCCAAACGCATGTGGGGACCTCGCTAGGGCTTAAGTGCGCATCGGAAATGGCGATACATCAGCCTGAAACATTTCATTTATGAAATAACGGACCGATTGTTTTAGGACCTCTTCCTAAAAGTAAAATACGAAATTTTTGTGCTTTGTTCTTTGCTTTCATGCCACTCCGCTAGGCGACGTTACCATTAACCTAGGCTAACTAAGGTTAGGTTACACGCCGTGTGCATTGCATCGTTTCGCTTATCTTTGATGATAAAAGATGGAACACGAGTGTAATAAAATTCCACTTTTGTAAAAGCATTGCGCAACCAAATGCCAAATAAAACAATAAGACATGATACAACAATGATATAGGTTAAATTTATAGCGTCATGAAAACCACCCGGGGAGACATATCATGAAAGGTAGTTGAGTCTAAGAAAAAGGATTGAAGAAGGGTTATGTTAAAAAGTGCTGGTGAAGTGGAATATCTGCGATGCTGATTTCCTGGAAACAGTGTACAGCGGCCTGGCAACGGATTTAGACCCTTGCTTGCCACCATTGATTGAGCGTAATACAATCGGCTGACATTCACGGGCTGACACTCCCGTCACTGACTTTAGGGTGACAACAAGACATGACAGGCTTTGGACGGGCGGCGTGGCAGCAAGGCGGTGACGGAGGAGGGCGCGTTCAAGCGACACTTGCCCATCCCGGAACTACTCTTCTCAGGTTTCGCCCAACTCGTCATTCTGCAACTAGGAACTTTCGCCACCTGACTCGCGTTCGATACTTCTAAAGATGGGATCCCTTATCCCTTAATGATAAAGGCAGGATGGAGCGACACCACGAAGGTCCCTTTTACGCGACCGAAATATAGCAGTGAAATGGGCCATCCAAAATACGTGCCCAAATCTAGCTCATTTTTGAACCACCCCACCTACGTCGCGTCGTATTTCCATTAAAACATCAAAGAAAACAGATACAGTAGAGTCTCAGTTATACGTCTCTCAGTTGTAAGTCTCACTCGTTTGTACGTCCAATTGGTATAGTCTCATCCAGAATACTTTACATGGCGTTATAACGGAAGATTATTTTCACTTGTACGTCCCTCTCAGTTCTACGTCCAAATTTTTTAGCTCCGACTTGGACGCATAACTGAGACTCCACTGTATTCTAACCGGTGAATGAAAATTAGCAATAAGCTGAGATAACAATCTTCCCTCACATGAGTAAAATTTGTTCTATCTCAATTACCATTACGTTTGAAAAAATTCCATACCCTGTGAGGTTTTCCTTATATCCAAATTTTATGCACCTCCCTAAAGTAGAGGTACTGTACATCACAGGTGCTGACTTTACGAGAGTACCGCGTTGAAGTGCAGCTAATTATAAAAGCACACGGTTGGAGAGAAGCTCACAAAAAGAGCGCCGGAGGTGCACCGTTGCTATGGTGACAATATTGCCTTGTGAATGAGGCCTCATCAGGTAATGGAATAACATTCTCTTTGGGTACCACACTTAGTCTACTTGGCGTTACTAGCAAGCGAACGGATCACCTGACAGCAAGAAACCGCACATTGGATATGAAAAAGATACAACAGTTTTCATCGTACAGTATACAGTTTCGCGATATAACGCATAGGCCCTAGAGAGTATTTGAAGCCATACTCTCATGATCAGCCTATGTGAAGATGGTGTTTAGAGGGTTGATGTCTGATTTTTTTTTCAATATCAAACAGCACTTTAATTTGTTCATTTGCAAGGTTAAATTTTAAGTGCCAGCTTTAGTATCCAAGGCAAATGGAGCACGATCGGATCGAGGCACAAGGTGCGCAACCTAAAATAACCTAGGTTAACCTAACTTAAGGGTCTTGAAGAACCTAGGTTAAAAAAACGCGCTTTTATGTCATAAAATTGTTTAGAAAGTTCAATCAGGGTGTATCAAAGATAAAGAAGGCAAACTGTAAAATTTTAATATGTAAATGTTCTGAGAATTCCGCTAGTAATCTGGACAACTAAAATATTAAAACATGGATGCGGTAATTTTTTGTTAAATAAAACTTGAACGTCTGTAAGGGTACCCGCTGCGAAGACTGCAAATCTGATATGCCACATAACACTAGCCACTTCAGTGTGATGAATCCATCTAAATACAACACCTAGATAGAGAACAAGTCTGGGCTACTCTTCAAAAAATGGCCACTGGTTTTATCACTAAGAGAAATACACTTGCGGTTAAGAGGGAAAAAAAATCAAACTCTCCTATTCGCAACGTGTCAGTTGGAAGTGTTTAGGGCCTCACTGAAATTCTATGCGCAAGCAAGATAAAATAAAGATTTCTTTTTCCGAAAAATAATGGTGTATATCGGAGCAATGACAATGGAAGAAGAAATAACGGCTCTGCAGAATACGTAAAAATGAAGCGTGGAGGAGGCTGTCCCCAGCAGCACGCTGCTAGCTTTTTATGGACCGAACTATACATCATAGCGGGCGCAGTCACGTTACGGCTGCGGAGGGGCGCTACGGCAGTTGCGCTACGGCGGTGCGCTACGCCGGCAGGCCGCTATACGCCCGACAAAACCCTCCACCAGAAATGTATGGAAACAACGAGTTAGGAACAATAGGGGGAACCCGTTGGGGACAGCACGCATGTGCCTGTGACATTCCAGGGATGGACGGACGGTGGACGTGTTGGGGCCGACGGCTGACCGGCACGGCGCAAGGCAGTGAGTAATTGTACTTTTAAGCTCAAGATTAGGGGGCTGTGACCCTAACTGACCCCCAATTCTCATCGGTTATTCGAGGGAAAACTCTCAAGTGTACGCTGAACAGAGAGGGTGGGTTCCACCTTTGGTCATCAAGTGGAAAACGTCGACGAAGGAAGGAACAAAAAACCTTTCACCTAGGTTAACTTTATCGCCAAGCCTGATGCCGCTTACTCCTTCGTAAACTATCACTGCCGTCAAAGTGCGAACGACTTACAAGAAGAGTACTAAAAACTGTCCGCCCCGAATTTTCTTGAAACCTTGAGGACTGTAAGACAGCGGTATGGAAAGATACCCAAACACTAAACTTGCTGCCAAAATTGGTTTTATACTATGTAAAAATAGCGTCAAAGTTTGAACACAAAAAAGTTGTTTTATTAGACAAACCCAAAAAATAGGCAGTTCTGATGGAAAAGGGGTAGAGTCATTTTTCTTTAGAATGTAATGAAAGATGGAAGCAGCACAGAAAAACAGAGCACCCGATTCAGAGAATGCTATATCAGTTTTGGGTAAGTGAAACTAAAATGGAGGCACGCATTTTCGTAATTTTTCTAGATAGACCTATGTTCATTGAACATTGTTCAGTCATATTATTCAAAAGATCTCGGCGAGAGCTTTCCATTGATGTGGCTGAACGTAGGTCTACATCGAAAAATAAGGGAGTAGTGCGTATTTTTGTTATTTTTAAGATAGACCTATGTTCAGCCATCATTCAAAAGGTTCCGGCGAGAGCTTTTTACTGATGTGTCTGAGCAAACGTCTATCTAGAAAAATAAACAAAATACGTACTACCTCCGTTTTAGTTTCATACCCGAGACCAGGTAAGAACTCTAAAACACGTCCTTTGTTTTAACCCTCAGCGTAGAACTCAGAGTTGGAAATTACAACCCTTAAATTGAGAGTACAGGCGATGTATGGCAGGTGGATCCATAGCCGTATGAAACTTACATTTCAATTTCAAATATTGGTGTGTGTTGACTTCCTCCCATTTCCCGCTTGTGTGTACGAACACCCAGCTGCAGAACTTTGGCGAAAACGCAGTTGCAAAGGCGCGTACTCCACGCAGCTTTCACGGCGTCAAAAGGTGCATATTAGTGGCTCTAAAACGCAAATTCGCGTTCCGCGCAAAAACTCTTTGTGTTAACCAGAAGGCTCTTGCTGCTTACCGCTGGCCGGAAAAACCCTCTCTGGATCCACAACAATAACTATGGCTGAGAACCCATCTCATTAGTGCTCTAACAACGTTTAAAAAAGTTACACCGCGCCGTATCCGACACACGGCACTGTAAACAACGCCCGTCATGTTAAGGCCTATGTTCCGGGGAAACAAAGATTTTTGCTCACATGCCATTTCATGTTAGCATCTCGCGTACGAGCAGATTTCTAAAAGAAACATGATACTCCACAGACAGCACTTATACTGTAAAAGGAACCTTAATTTCAGATGCGACAAAAGTAATCTGAAAAAAAAATCCAGACCAAATATTTAATAAATTTCAGGAATACTTTTAATTTCTATTTTTTTCTATTTTTTTTAAAGTAACGATGACCGTAGTTCAGAGAATATTTGGAATGATTTTTTTTAAGACAAGTGATTTGACTTACGTTGTATCTGAAATTGAATTTCTCTCTATGCAGTGTATAATAACCGATAGAAGTCAATATGAGACGTGAAATTTTTCATCTCTTGTGTTCTAAAAACTCTTATAGGTCTTCTTAAAGCCCTTCGGAGTGAGGCAAAAGGTACCTAACCGAAGTTGCTCTACTTATTGAAACGCCTAGTGCAACTTTCTTCCGGCGGCAGTAACGTAAGTATGTGGGATCAGGCTTGACCACAGCAAAGTGGGGTGGTCGATGAGCGAGACACAAGGCGCCCCTGAGTGGAGTGACAGCTAAGTAAATGCTTGGGGGACCTAACCTAACCTATGTCATATTGCGCGGTTTTTTGTTGTTAATTCTCGTAATGTAATGACAGTATGCGTGGGTGGATCACAGAGTTTATGAAAAATTCTTTGTAAGAGAAAGTGACAAAAAGCGTCGTGGATTTCGCAACGTTCGAATTCGCTTTGATAGATAGGTATTATCAGTTTGTTGTTTTCAGGATATGATTTGCCTGCTTATCAGGAAATTGGAGGAACGGGATGAAACGCTCGTCAGGGAGAACAAACAAAGGAAGAAGTTCAACTCCTCTTTCTACAAAATAAGCTACCGGTGTATATTTTCAAAAATCACGGCTTGCAGAGAAGCTTCCAAAAGAATTCATGACTTAATTTCGATTTAATTGATAACAGCAGCATTTTTATTTCGTAGGTTAACTTCTCTGCAAGCGTGTTTTATTCCGATCCCGTTGTTATTATCATCACACGAGAATCTAGATACCTGTTCACCTGTGAGTAAGAAGTCCGAGTCAAGAAATTACGCAGTCGTAAAATGTTTATCAACTCGAGAAGGCGTAAAATTTCTGGTTCCCTTTTCATCACATGAAAATGCCCGAATAATAAAAAGGAGAGAACAATGGAATTGGAGTCTTGGCGTATGCATGACAGAACCCATGTCGCCAACGATCAGAAACCATGTTCTACATGACATTTTATCGGTAGCGTTAGGCGAGAACCTGAGACGAGAGCACAGACCAGCGGGCCGAGCCGCCCAAAGACGCCTACCGTTTCCCAAGGTGGTAACTTGAGCAAGCTGATCACACCTTCAGCTCCAATCACCTCCTACGCGGCCGACCATTCAAAATTTCTCATACCATCCCGGTTTCTTTTTCTTAATTCCGAACTAGCTTCAAGCCGGAAATAACATTCCAACACCGTATCACAGTGAAAACGAAACATCTGTTTTAGTTCTAACCTGTTTTGGATGAGAATACAAAAATGAGTTAGACGTATTTTTATTATTTTTCGAGGTAGACTAATGTTCAGCCACATCAATTGAAAGCTCTCACTGAGACCTTTTGAAATATATGGCTGAAAGTCAGTCTATGATGAAAAACAATCAAAATACGTACTACC
>Ga0058701_10001012_pt1 | contig 19342 bp, 9 predicted proteins | sample AgamicOrMae_FD_97039 | JGI IMG/M metagenome (GOLD analysis project Ga0058701, IMG submission 97039) | Agave microbial communities from Guanajuato, Mexico - Or.Ma.e | ecosystem: Host-associated > Plants > Phyllosphere > Phylloplane/Leaf | place: Guanajuato, Mexico | collected 2012-06-04
ATACCATAATTAGGGAGACTCATTTTTTATTGTTATCGCCGAAATACTATTGGACAATTATCCGAAAAACCTTCTTAAGAGATGAAAAAACGATCACATTTCTTTAAAAAGAAAAAAAGTGGTGAGAAAAAAAAAGAAAGAAATGTTGAAATTGTTGATAAAACATTTGATATCCCCACCCCAAACAAGTTTTAAGAAGCTTTCTCCCAAGCTTTTTCACAATGAACAGCCATTCATGGTTTTGATAAAATGAAATTTCCAAGCTGATTCGAAGAGATGAACGATCAGCGCGCGTCAGTGTCATGAAAATGTTTGAAAGGACAAATTTTCGTCGTTTTCTCCAAGTAAAACTTTCCTTGACCTTCCACTGATTATTGAGTCGACAATTGGAAGTCCTTCTCGCGAGTTTTTGACCCCGCCGCTTCGCGTCGCTTTTGGCGGCGTCTGGACGGGGCCCAGTTGAGGTGTTCACTTCGCGGCAAGTCAACTACTTCTGCATTGTCAGGAATCCGATGCGGGTTGGAAAACAAGTCGCTTCAAAATAAGCGATTAGTAGACCTAGTTGGTCCCAAACATCATTTCCTGCGCCAGACTCGTAGATTCCAAACGTAAACTTTCAAGAGTGCCGACCCGATGGTTTTGAGATAAGCCTGCAAATTCGTCCGAAACATCGTTTTTATTTTACGAGTAGTTTTTCAAGTATCTTTTTATTTATAGATGAAATGGGCAACGAGAAGTGCCTGCCTTGGGTAGTTCTGTAAACCTGTTTTGGTTACAATAAGAATTAATCGGCGTTGAAATGTGCCATTTCACCTTTTTTATAGTGAAAAATCGTGTTTGTATTTATGTACCTGTAGTCTTCACTAGTCCCTGTGAACAAAATGGTTAAACGCTGTTTTGATTTTTCCGTGATCGATTGTGTATTTTGGAAGTGTAAACAGTGATGTCATCTTGGTCCTACAGCAACATCAATCAAGATTACAGAGCATTTAGGAAGGATTTCTGCCATTCTGACAGAGAGCATCAAGGAGTTCACGCGATGATGCCTGGCTTTTTGCACCTGTCTCCCAAACCGGACTTTGGCGTCACGGCTAATACTCCTCTAATGCTCCTTTTCTGCTTCTCTGCTCGCACGTCCTAAAAACTAAATCGATGCTTTGCTAAAAAGTAGATTAAAACCCTCGCCTTCAAATTCCTCCTCACCCACACCGCTTTTTTTTAAGTCTCGCTTTATAATATTAAATAAAAAAGGCCTAAATTTTTCCTACAATTATTATCTAGTTTTCGTTAAGTAGCCGAGTAGAGCGTCAGGCGAGCGCTGCTGAAATACCTAACCTTATTATCGCCATACTTGATGTCGCACATCATCAGTTGTTCCGCTCAAGAATTGATAGGTATCAGGCTTAGTAACAGTCGATCGGAATGGTTTTTAAAGCGAGGCACAAGACATGAAGACTTATAATTAACTGAGGGTGAGCCAACCTAGGTTTATCTAATTTTCGTTAACTTTACGAAAGCTCGATTTGTAGCCAATAAGGTTATCTTAATTGAACCTAATTTACAGTAATCCTCATAATTGTATGAAAGGGTGAAACAAAGAAATGCGAAGAAACTCATAAAGTGCTGACAAGTGAGACTGTGAACCAATTTTGGCGCGATCATTTGCCCACTAAGAACAACAAGACATGATATGATTCGTTGGCAGAGACAAGGGAAATCCCGTTGAGCAAGTTGCGCCTCCCCGCCCGTCTGTCCGCCTATCCATGAGTCTATTACTCGGTGCCAGTGCTGCTACCCTCACTGTCGTTTCTTCGTATCGTAGGAAAAATGAACGAATGTTTCCTAGCGGTTATTTTCTGTTTCACGTCTGCGAATAGATTTTGAAATCATTATTCGCTGGAAATCCACCAATTATGTTCAAATCCATTGACTAAGTTTCTACCACTGGTGATGATGTTGTTTAGGTTGGTCTCTAAACGTATGTTAGGTTACCTGCATTTTGTTTGAATGGCGGATTTTGCAAGGCAAGGTTTTCTTAGTATAGTTTCTTAGGTTAGGTTGTCTTCGGTTCACGGAAAAAATGGTTTTGTTTCGGCAACAAAATTAGGGAAAACAAATAAATTTTTTGTTGCTGCAACCAAAAATTTTGCTGCAGCAGCCAAACGTTTCGTTGATAGAACTAAACATTTTGTTGTTGTAACAAAATATTTTTGGTATCCCTATTTTAACTAATGATTTTGTTGGTATAACAAAACCTTTTATACCGTGTTAAGTTTTCCGAGATTGGGTTTCATTAGGCTAGGTTTTCTTATGTTTTCTCATAACTTAGGTTTTGTTAGGTTAGGTTTTGTTAGGTTAGGTTTTGTTAGGTTAGGTTTTGTTAGGTTAGGTTTTGTTAGGTTAGGTTTTGTTAGGTTAGGTTTTGTTAGGTTAGGCTTTGTTAGGTTAGGTTTTGTTAGGTTACATTTTGTAAGGTTGAGCGGCTTTGTTACATCTGGTTTTGTTGGTTAGAGAACACAGCTCCTCCGCCCACCAAATGTCTCTCATTAGAACCCCGTGTTCAAACTTCAGATAAGAGTTTTTTTCTTAGCGTTTCAGACCGAGCGTGCCGCGTGTTTCCTTGCACCAAATGAATAATTACCTCGAAATGCACTTCGAGACCCAGATATTGCACTCTGGATTCTAAAACATCCATTTCGTCGCTCCACGCGAATCGCAACGGCTCCTTCTGCAACAACAGAAATTACTCGATGGTCTGGTCCAATTGAAGACTTAACAAGAACATTTAATTTGTGTCAGATCATACGGTGCGAATTTTGGTCGGAGTGCGACGGATAAAGCACTTGCTCAATTATGTTAATCTTTTTAAAGATAGGGGACAGAAAGATTGCGACCATGCGTTCACTCGGCCATCTGCTGAATCTCATTTCATTCTAGGCCATTTTCATGAAATCACCCAGTAGAAAGAGAGGAATTGAGATGGTTTTTTGCGACTGGTCTACCCTGGCTGCTTTGAGGGAATTCACAATGCAGCGGGTTGGTGTCACTGTGCGATTCCTGAATTCACCGCAAATGCGTTGCCCCCTATTGTCACTGGCTTGTTAGCTCAGTGAAAAACCGATTACCCTGTGACCACCGAGCTACTGAAAATTCAGTAAAATTCTCCCTGATGATCAGTGAAAGTTCGCACATTTTACTGGTTTCCAGTGAAATTTCTCTGATTTAAGTAAGTCAATAACCTTACTCAACCCAGCGTAACCTCAACGTAAGTTAACGTAAGCATATACTCAACCTAACTTAACCTTCCTTAACCGAATCTGAAGTAACTTAACCAAACCTTATCTTGCCAAATTTAACCTAACCTACCCTCCTTTGCAAGCTACCGTTCAACTGAACTTCCTCACCACACCTTGACGTTAAACATCAGCACGTCCTGTACAAAGCGCGGGCATGTTCGATGATTAATTAATATTTATAAATATTAATTAATACGCATTAAAACACATACATTAAAATATTTTCGTAGTTCCCATTTTAGTGAGCAAGAGCAAGTACCGATTTTAGCCGTTGAAACCTGTTTTTCGATAGCTCGATAAACAATTTCCTTGTCGAACATTATCGCCGAATCGCCATGGCCGTATGCATAACCTAAATCGATAGATCTTGAAAAAAGTTAATGTTTCACAAGTGATGTTCTCGACATAAAAATTGTGTTAATGCATATTCAGATCACCAGGAGTCTTTTGAAGTTCGGAAAGGAACATGAATATTCGTGTTTACGAGAAATATTGCTTTGACTACCAGTGGAGTCGAGCAGTTTAAAACTGCATTTATTTGATGCGCTTTGGTATCGTTTAGCGAATCGGTCCGCGAACCCGGTATAGGAAAACAACCTTTGATGTGCACTGCAAGACAACATGCATTCTCCTCCCCCCTTTCTTTAAAAAAACAATTTATCGCAAAAATGTATTAAATCTTAACAACGTTTAACGCTTCCTCGCACATGTTAAAACTAGTAGTCGTGCGCTTTCGATGACACACGACGAAGTTGGTCGTTTGAGATGTCTTGTAACGCACTGTCCATTTAAAAGTCTAGATTTCTCTTTTCTTACTTTCCACCTTTCTTCTCCCAGTTTAGCGGAGCGACAATGCATGTAACCTAACGCAAGTTAACCTAGGTTATGTTAACACAATGGTCTCCAAACGTATGCTGTTATGGCTAAATGAAGACTTATCTTCATTGGCTCTGAGTACCACTTTTAAACTTGAAATAATGAACTAGAATCGTAGGTTATTAAAAAGACGCTCTTTTACGAGACGTGCGAGATTACATACGAATGCATTGTTACTAACCATATTGATATAAGATGTGGTATGGTATTAAAATATATATGGAGGTTTGTTAATAGCAGGAGCAGAGACTTCAACTTTGATTATCGTCAAATATGAAATACATTATACTGTAGAATATATTCCACAAAATAACTTAAAATACTTATTATTCAGAATTTAGCGAATACGCTATCGCCTATTCGCAAGAGACTATTTATAATGTCGACGAGGATAACAACGCAGCACTGTTTTCGACCAGCATTTTCGAGGAATTGGAGATCATGAGCAATACACGAGCGTGGCTCAGTACGTTACCGCGTATCTCGGAGGACTTTTCGGCTCATTATTAAGATGGTATTTTTTGTTCTCCGAAATAATTGTCGTTTTGTGATGTTTAGTCTGATTACTCAGTGTAAGAAAGAATAACGTGAGCATGCTAACGAGCGGGGATAAACCAAACAGGGGCCGCGCGGCCATGGCCGTCCGTGGGAAGTCAAATCCTCCTACGACGGTGAGCTACCGTCTTCTTATCACGCGGCGCGGTATACGGCGGCACATGCGGCTACCGCAACAGCAGCTACCGCAGCAGCGGCTGCCGCCCATCCTAATTTGGAAATTCCTCTCTTCTCGTATGGAGGCGACTCGTATGTCGTCGCGATTAAAAAAAAAAGTACAAACGAGGCGGAAGCTATGAAAGACAAGACTCCTATTGCTATGGCCTACTGTGCCTGGAATTAGGGGAAACTTCCATAAGGGGACATCATGCGCCCAGCGTTATGCATGCAAAGTGGTATAACTCCTCAATATCTGATATTTTCCCCATTGTCATGTATACCAGAAAATTCCATATCCTTTTCAACCTAACCTAAATAAAACATAATCGTAACCTAACTTGGACATAAATTGATTCAGAGTGACCACATATTGTGCACAGTCAAAACGAAACACTTGTTTTGGGGAGTTTATACCCCTTTTGGGCGTGAAACTAAATCGGGGGTCGTATTTTAGCGATTTTTCACGATAGACCAATGACCAGCCTCATCGATGGAAAGCTCTCGTCGAGACGATTTCAATGATGTGGCTTAACGTAGGTCTATCTTTAAAAATAACAAAAGTACGCACTAACCTCGTTTTTGTTTCCCACTTAAATCATGAATGGAAATGCCTAAAACAGGTGTTTCGTTATTGTGATGATCGTTATTCTAAATTCTTCTGTTATATGAGTCTTATTATCAAGTTTAAAGGAAGAACGGGTGGGGTTTTGTTTAGAGTGGTGGTTCTTAATCGTTCCAGTCATATTTTGCGCACTGGTTGGTGGGAATTATTGTCATTCGCCTTGCTCTGTTGCTCGCCCTCCGTGGACTTGACCGCGTTCACTTCGGCGCGACTTCGCGTCCGTTGCCTAGATTGATACCAATCGAAGATAGTCTTTTAGAACGGTTGCCACTTGGATCGGCATTCCAGCAGCACGAGTAAAGTGCATCTTCCGCTGAAGACCTCGTACCAAGCATCCGATAATTCTAGATCTACTTCTACAAAACCTGTCAGAAGCACGGTTTTTAAGTGCGTATTGCTGTGAAGAATATTCGCACTTCTAACAAGAGCTTTGCCCTTTTGGCATCATACACAATTTTCAACAATTTTTTTACGCTTATCATTTTGACTTAAAACTGTTTTCGTATATTCCATGAACTAGTTGAAGTTACGCAACATATGCACAACCTCTCTGATTCCTACCCAACGATAACACATGTGAACCCAAACGCTTCTACAGAATGTTAGCACGTCTTTGTCTCTATTAGATGTATCTACGAACAGATACATCTAATAAGGAAGAAATGTCTTCAGAAGGCATAGTGATGTGGTGTATCTCACCTGTCTTTATATTAGAGCTATTGTGCACATCTAGCTGATGCAAAATTTGGTCATTAATAGAGCTAGCTTTACTTAACCTAGGTTTCCAATAGACCGAGCCAAACTTAAACTAGGTTTTTAATAGACCTAAAACAACCTAGTTTTTCAATTTCTAGTCTTTCAGATCGCAAGTGAATCTAAATTAAGTTAGATTCACTTGATAATTGAAAACCTAGGTGAAGTTTTAGGTCTATTAAAAACCTAGGTTAAGTTTGGCTCGGTCTATTGGAAACCTAGGTTAAGTAAGGCTAGCTCTATTGATGACCAAATTAAAGCCACGCTAACTATTCAAACCCCTCTCATGAAGTTACTTCTTCTGGAAACCCAGTGCGGTGTCCAACTTGTGTGACATCTGTTTCTTTCAAGAGAATGATAAAAAAAACGGTTCGGAAATCAGCGTTTTCCGTCAAGGGAACTCAAGTTTTTCTATACGGTGAAATCGATCAAAGTACCTGTTTTAGCGCCCTATGTGTGGTCTTTGTTTGGACATGGACGTGAATGTAGTCACTCATGAATGTGTTGGTTTGTTCCAGTTGTGCTAAGTCATTGTAATCTCTTCGCGGATGGCTCAGTTTAATTGGGAAGACTGGATACTCTTCCCGGGAACAGAACAGACTCGCATCGGCGGAGCGGAGGCGTCTCATGACATCCACGTCCAGCCAGCGCCACCAGGCTCTCTGTCCAATCTAACTTTGCTGTCCTTGTCGAGACGGCCCAGCTTTAGGTCAGTATTCCGTTTCTCATTAAATACGTGCTAAGTAATGACAAAGCATTTTCCCAAATTCGTCATTATTGATTACCAACTCATATGTGTCAAATGCTTTGTCATGTCGTTTAGTATATTAGCTATTTCGGCTCCACCATAAATTATCGGATGTTTGGAACCTGCCTTTTTATCACTGGTAAAGCCAAAAATGATCCACTCAATGATAGGTGTCCCATGTCTTTGTACATTAAATAACCGATATTGTAAATAACCGATATTGTAAATAACCGATATTGTGAGGGGGTGGTGAAAAAATTCTTTTAAAAAATTGGCCTGTAACTTCTTAGCCTTATCGGGTTGACCTTTTTCATCTTTTTCAAAATGAAATTTTAGAAAGACATGACTTGGTGCAGTGTCCAAGTTTGAGCGCATTAGAGTGGGGCCATCTTTTGAGCATACTCTCACGTTAGCCAGAAGATGTCTATAAATTTGACGAAATGTCAAAATTTCATATTCTCAGCAAAATCTGTATTTTTTTCAAGTAGTCTAAAGCGATTTTTTTTTGTGTTTCAGCACCCATTTTTATTTTTTTAAAAACGTTTAGTAGTTTTATCGCTGAGGTTAACTTAAGCCTGGTTATTCTGGATCTAGGTTAACTGAAAGTCGTCCGTTGAATGTTTAATGTTAAAGTACGTTATTTGCGGTTGAGGCCGAAAACTAGAACGTTTACAGATATATGTTGACGTCTGCTTGGTGCGTGGGTAAGTTTTGCGTGGAATGCCCCTACTCTAGTGTGGCGTGTAGAAGCGACTGACTAGTGACACCATCCAGCAGGGAGCAGCACTGTTTAGGCGACGCGAGTCGCGGGCGCATTCCCTTGCTCTACGCACCGAGCAACGCAGCCAGCGAGAGCGGCGTCGAGCGAAGCGAGAGGGGTGCCGGCATCTATCCTTGTCCGTCCCAGCCACCAACCAATATCTCCATCTCGCTTTGCTGTGATCTAACCAGCAACATAGCATGAGCATAAAGGATGTCTCTTCCTTCTTTCCCCTCCTCCTTCTTCCGCCCCTAAAGTCGTTACGTCCCGACGGCTCCCCTCCCCCCCTTGTCTGAGCACCTCGCTTCGCCGGCGTCGCCGTAGTTCCGCGCGAGGCCGCTAGAGGGCGCTGGCAGCGGCATCTCTCTCACTCTCCGGTCGACGGCAGCGGCGTGCGCTTCGCTGCGCCTCCCGCGAGTTAGTTCGCCCGCAGCCGCCACCCCGGTGGGTTCACGTCGCTCGTCCGTGCGTTCTAACCGTTGCGTATCAAAAACTTCGGTCGCGTTGTATCGGAAAACATCTAAAATCAGTCGTTTGCGGTGACCTCCTCAACACGGATATTCAACCCGGAGTAAACCGAGTGCGAGTAAATCAGTCCGAGTGAATCAGTGTATTTGAAGATTGTGTGCAACAAAGGAAAGTGAATAACCAGAGTGTTCAGTGCTTTTTGTCGCGTGTTCCAAGTGTTGAGTGCGTGGAGTCGATCAGTGATGTGCGAGCCAGCACGATCGTAACGATGGCCTGATTGGTGCGATAAAATGGATTTTGGATTAACGCCTGCCTTCCATTGGAGAATTCTAGTAGCGCAACATTTTTAGTCATTTCCCTCGAAACCACGGATACGCCGAAGAAAGGGGTAAGCAGGCCCTATCGCATCCTCCCACTCCCGCCCCCCAATATTTTGCACCGAGTCGTGTCGGAGGTTTGAAAGGCAAGTTGAACGCCTGCGGGGCTCAACTCCGGCGTGATGCACTCCCTCTGTCTCTCTTTAGTCCCCTATTCACAGGCCATTCTCTTTCTTTATCTCCGTCCTTTTCCCCCGATCTCCCGTTCGACCGCATATATACACGGCAGTCAGGTCTGACCGACGAACTCCGCCGGACCCGGAGTACAGTCTGGTCTTCTCGCAACGCACAAGAAACAGAGCTCGAGCCGGCTGTCCCCTGTCCTGTGTCCTTCCTCACAGGTTGCAGTTAGTCAATGCCACGGGCCTGTGGGCTCTGACCATTGGACAACCCATTTGATACGCTCTCTCGCCGCGCCATGCCGGCAGGACCCGAACGCCATGCCCTTTGTAATAACTTGGAATGTTTTGTCTATCCAGTGGATGGACCGAGATTGAGCGCCAAACTGAGTTAGCCTGGAGTTGTGAGACCATCCCATCATGGGTGTGCTCCGCTTCAACGACAACGTCGTGGTCACCTCAATCGATTCTCATTACGCCTATCGATACTTACGCTGGTCGTTACGTAAAATATCGATTTTTACGGTTTTGCGTAACGAAAAATGTCTGGTTCATTAACCGGCAAAACCTATCAATGCCATACATACCGCTCGAAAAGTTTAAAGGTCTTAAATCTTGGAGTACCCTCATAAAAAACACTACTCGTTTCGAGAGGATACGGCTTCGCACTGATGTATTGCACGGGCAATCCCTTATTGTGGATGTATTTCTCGATTTCCCGGCGTTCTATGGACGGTTGAAGTGTATGGTTCTCAAGTTCAATATCAAAACCGAGGCATGCAGTTCATTTCAGATGAATGAAAAGGGGGATTATTCAAACATGTAAAATAAAAGTGCAATTAATGGGCAATAATTTGATGAGCGTTTACCTTGTTGCTTTGCATATTCGACTAGCGAAGCACGTGTTGGAATCGCGGCGTTGGGCGCTGAACCCAGTCCTCTCATAGAACACCCCCCCTTCTAAACAACTTACTAAACCTAATAAATTGAACAACTCCAGTCGCTGTGTTAATTTTAAGAATAACTAACTTTTGCGTCACATTTTCGTAGTAATTCCATGAACCATTATCAAGAACCAATCGAAAATTCTCGTGTTGTTCTATACGGTTATTGGACTTAAAAGCTTTCGGTATGCGTGTACAACAAACAACATACCTCACAAACGTTGGTTTACCGAAGCAAGGAATTTTTCTTTCCTAGATTCGCTTCAGCTAGGTGCATTGCCACGGCGGCTTAGTATCCGGTGATCCCCGGTTAACTTAAGCTAGGGGCTTTTAATCTGAGGCTAACTTAAGCTCTAAATATTGCAAACGTAACGTATGCCGCATTTCCCATGGAAATGGAATGATTAAAATATTCTTAATTTTGAATTCGGATGATATTGAATCAGATTGGTAAATGAGAGTTCTACTCTGTGACATGAACTGATTAGAAGCCATAATCAGCCGGTATAGTCGGTACAGGCGGATTTTTTTCTTGTATACCTCATCACTGGAGGGGTGTTTTCTCATGCTCTTTATAGATTTTATGCTAGCGAGGATCGCGTGGAAAATCAAGTCGAAGAGGACCTTAATAAAACGGATAGGATAACTGCTCTTGTGTTGATGGGACGGGCATCGGTTTTACTTTTGTGTGTGCCTCTGGGTGTCCGTCCGTCCTCTTTTGTCTTAGGCTTCCTGACAGGGGCCGCGCGTAAATCACGGGGGGCGTCCTCACCGGTAGGCACAATTGCGTCACGTAGAAATCAACTCCTAAATGACTTGGCTTAATTTACGACGGGGCCCTACAACGTAGAAAGGCTGTAGCTATGTGCGAGTCGCCACCCAGGGAAAGAAAATCGAGATGAAATTCTTGACCGTAAACTCCACTTGTAGGCCGTCTGACTTGTTTTTGGTTGAACGGAGAAAAACATCTCGTGATTCAGTTTTTGAGAATAGTCTTTTGATAACCATACCGGAACGTTTCGTTGAGAGCTTTCCACACTAAAAACAAACCCTTTGTTTAAGATAATCCGATAACTCCTTTTAGGTGTAAAGGTAAAATAGGGGAAGAGGGTCAGGTTACTTGAATAATCTTGAAGATCCCCGTATCAATGACCATATCATTTGAGAGCTCTCGATGAGATCTCAGTGGTGCAGTTCTTCAAGTGTGTATCCAAAAAATGGCCAAAATACGCTCCTCTCATGTTTTCCTCCAAAACGCATAAGGGACTACTTAAAACAGGGGTAATTTTTTACTGTGTACATGTTTAGGTCCATCTAGAATAGCCAAGTTTTTATGCCCAAAACAGCAAGATTTAGTCCTTTGGTTTTTACTAAATTGCTTGATTTCCTTGACGCCTTGCTACCGAGATTTTGTCAATATTTTTTAAAAATCTCATGTTTGTCTCAAACGCTTATCAAAACAGCAGTCGTTTCTCGCGAATATTCTAGACAGGAGATCTTAACCTCGTATCGCGCCTCGCGGTGCCATTTAGTACTACTCTCTTAATTCCTACGAATTATTCTTGACGAAATCCACTTGTCTGGGAGTGAAAATTGATCATCTGAGTAAACATTTCTTTGCTCATTTCTTTGCCCCAAACGTCTGTATTAACATTTTTGACGTTGATTAAATTATTTATGAAAATATTCCCAATTTTGTACAAAAGAGGGTGGGATTGAGCCTATTTTTATTTGTTTAGTGATTGGCACGCTCGTTATTTTTGAAACAAGCTTCTGAAAATATTTCTGAGCGTGGCAAATGAGCTAATTTTGTGTCCATTTCAGGCGATGCGAGCCGTTATTTGGGAGAACAAATTGATTGATTTTTTTAACGAAGTTCGACTGGCGAAGAGACGGATGACGCACTATTGATTGATGTTCTCTGGAAAGTGGACTAGTTTGTTGAACTGCGTGTGATCCGGTTAGGTTGTTTATTTATTAATCGCCTCCTGAATCTCTCTTGATCGAAGATCTCTTGTAACATTTGTTCGAGTATTCGGTTGCGAAGAAAAAACGTATTGTTGTAACACCCATCTAATTGGCTCGGCGAGCTTTATAAAAAAAAATCCAACACTAAACGTAGGTAATCCTAAAATTAAAAGATTTTCCGTTAAATCGATAGAAGCCGGTCACAAATATGCACGTATACACAAGAAGACGGAAGTCCTCTTCTACCTAATGAACGAGAATCTAAAATCTGTGTATTATCTTTGAAAATACAACCCAAGATTTGTATAAAAAGGAATTTAAATTAGCTTGAATTTACCGTTATCCTCAAATTTTTGTTAAGAAAGGAAATTTTCAAATTTCAACCCATACTTTTTATTTTAGTTATTTTTCTCAAGTGAATAAATGAATCTCTGAAGTCGATTGAGCGAATTCTCCCCACCACGTCATTTAGCTCCTGGGCAATAACTAATTGAAGTTGTGTTGATATAATTTTCTAATTAGTCTAATTTTTTTATTCATGGTGGATATAGTTGCGAATCTGGTCGTTACCAAGCTAAATTAGAATATTCTCGGAAATTAACATCTGGGATTTATAGCTGGGAAATATCATTCCTACTGGAACTTGGCTAAACTGTTAAACCTTGCGGGAGCCCGAGTTCACTTCCGTTTATGGCGCTTACTTCTCGGCTTCTGGAAATGTCGAAGGTTGAATTTCCCATGTTCCACCTTTCGTCGCCTAGCCTTGTGCCTCGCTCTCCCAGCGACGTAAGGTGGAACCCGAAAGGTAGATGCGACCTTTGAAATTGTGTGGGCTTGTTGTCGGTAGCTTCAGCGAGGTCTTTGGCGCGGCTCCTCAAAGCCTGGCGAAGAGGTGACACTTTGCATTACTTAATCAAGCGCAATCGATATTCGTGATGCCAGAATCCTTTGAAACGCCGCTTTGTAGGTCAGTCATCAAGCTGTTGCTTATCGTTTCCACGGGTTCTTTATCACAAGCCTGGCCTCGCCTGCGCGCCCTGCCGGTCTGCTCGCTTCACCAAAATTCTTTTCGACGCAAAAAGTAAGGAACCAAGAAACTTTAGTCGATGCGACTTTGTGTATAGCTTTGCGTGGAATGAGTTCGTGGTTATGAACAAATATATCTGTGGTCATGTATTGGGTTTTCCATTCGGATCAGTGCTGAACCCGACTAACTTGTCCAACGATCAATTCTAAGAGTTGCACGTTTTATCTCCTGCTCTCTATCTTTCACAAACAGCAAAGCCAGGCACGTGGTAATTTTAAATAATCCTAATCTATCGCCACGAATTATACTGCAACTGGGACCCGCTACTTGGCCATCTCAAAGAAATTAAGGACTTTACGTCCAGGTAGCGGTGCGCTCTCGTCTTAATCTTAACATTTAAAAAAAACTCATTTTTGATAGTTGGCGTGATTGATTGAATGGGTGAATAGCTTTGAAACACATGCTCTCGAAATAGTAGCAGTGATAGCTAACTCGTTAGTTCATATACTATGTAAAAGCCTTCGCTTATGTTTTAGCAGCAATTGCTAACGTGAGTTGAATCAGCGAAAAAGTTAGCAATTTCTGCTGAAATGTTTGCGTTACTTTCTAGCCAGGGCAATTTTTATAGGCTTCATCTTGTTAGAAGTGGCAGCTTCCTGCTAAAGGTGGTAGTACCTAACACGTAAGCCGTCAATGCTTTTTCCTATTCTTTTTCTTTGCGTGTTTTTGAAAGATGTTTACATTGGTGCTGCTTCGAATGCGACTGTTTCAGGGGCGCAAGGTCGTTTCTGATAAATCGTGGCTATCATATGTCGACCTGTAAATTGTATCAGGTGTTGCTCGAAAATGACAGTTCGCTTTAAGATATTATCATTAGTACAAAATAAATGCAGCCATTTCCGGTCCTAATTTTGATATACGAAAATTTCTGGATATGAATCACTCCACACAAAGAGGGACTTGTGAGCCACACACGTGCCGTTTCGAGGGCCCGTCGCTAAGCGAGTAATGACCAGTTTGCGGCTTGGCCCCAGGAAACCTCTCGAGGGTGCTTCGAGGAAAGGTCTCTTGTCGTTGAGACCTAAATCACGATTTGCGAAAACGCAACTGTTTCTTAAATCTTGATACGTGGAAAGACGGACTGTTGTACGAACTTTTATATGCACCCACATTTGCTAGAAGTGCGCTCAGAATATTCGCACTAATTACGCAGGTTAGGTTTAGCTAGGTTGTAAGTTTGGTTCGATTTAATGTGATCTTCTCTCTTAGCTAGTACGAGTGAAAGATCACTGGTTACCAGTGACCCAGGTGCCACTGGAAATTCAGTGAAATTCCACTGGAAACCAGTGAAAATTTACTGGAAACCAGTTAAACTTTACTGAATGACCAGTGCCACGGCACTGAAATTCCCAGTGGCACCTGGGTCACTGGAGCTTGCTACGAGTGTCCGCTCTAGTCTTTGTCTGGGAACCTCCATGTAAGCTATACTCCAAACCTTAAAAAAAATAAAAATGTGAAGTTGACAAGAGTCAAATTGTTAGAAAAGCGTCTTCCTTTTCTGAGAGGATGCGCTTAGTGTCAGGCGCCGTAAGGCCCTACTCCTTATGCGCTTAAGGAGGCGCCTTTAGAAACAATTTCAAATACTTGATGACGGAAAGTCGACGACGTTTTCAAGTATTTTTAGGCGAGAGCTTTTCGTGTTGCTGATCGCGTGTCGTAGAACAGCTGCCATTGCACAAGCTTAACACAACCAGCGCCTTCCTGAAATTCGCGCTGTTATATCAGCCGCGTTCCGAACTAGAGTAAGCTTCCTCCGACTTTATTTCTTTTTTAATGGCTTTATTTAAACCGGGACGCCATAATAATTGTTTTAGGAAACAATGCCCTGTCTCTAATTACTTCACTAACTTTTTAATCTGAAGAAAAACAAACTAAAACGGGTTGCAGAAGTGCCACTCCAATTGTCGTGGGATATTTTAACGGAGCATCTCTTAATGAGTATCATTATATGATTATGTTGTACCATCATAGACAGGATTTCCAGCAAATTTTCTCACTAACGCATACAAGCCCTTTTTTGCCAATGTTTTCTTGATGATTATTTACAAATTCAATGTGTGTTTTTTTTCACTTTATTTTTTCACGAATTTTCCTCCTTTTGCGTTCTATCTTCCGTCCACCGGAGCGACAGCAAAACGAGGCAAATTGCACTCAAGAAAGCGTATCCTTTTAACGTACGGGTCTCTTAGCCTGATGTCGCTTATCTCTTTAGCGGCAGAAACCTGTCGCCGGAAAGTAAGCGGCATCAGGCTTGGCATCAGCTATAAGCGAGTGACAAAGCACTTGTTTTAGGTAATGTTGCTCCACGGACAAAAGATGTATAGGAGCTGCAACGATCAAATAAAACTGTTTTCCTCAGTGCAAAAATATCAGTAAAGAGTCCGATACTGTAGTTAAAGATGAGTTTACCCAAGTATGGCTCTTCAAGCGAAGAGTTTTGCCAAATTCATTCTTCTCATTTTCCGAGGGACTTCGCGGCCCTTCCGGCACACATCCATAAATTTTATATGAAATTTTTAATGCTTAAACGACTTCTAATACGGTGAGCGGAAATTCTTTTTTTACGCAGGAGAAAATGGCTCCAGGAAATGGATGCATTTTTGACAAGGTTTTCTACGCAAAGCCGTACCTTCTCTTAACTTTTTCATCATCAAGATATTTTAGTTATGATCTAACCTACGAGGGAAAATGACCTGGAGGTAGAAATAACATCTGCATGAATTTCATTCTCTCAAGTTTGGAATGTTGCATTTTCTACTTTTTTTCTGCCCCGATTAACCAGTAGTACACGAGGAAGAAGATTTAAATGAATTCAGCCTGCTAACCTATCATTAGTTGAAATTTTTGTATTTTTTTTAATGTTCTAATTTTTTAAAACAATTTGACCGGCTTAGAAGCTGTTAGTGATAGTTAACCCGGTTAGTGAACCTCTCTTGGCACTAGTTATGAATGGTTTTACCGGTTTTGTGTGAAATGTTCCTTGTGTTACCCTTTTAATATCTTTAGGGAACGCTTGTTTTGACCCTTCTCTTGAGATTGGGTAGGGAAAGGATCCGTTTGTCCACAACTGGATCAGCCTGAAATAATGTTGTGCTTCCTTTTAAGATTTGAGTTTGAAAAAAGTGGAGTTTGGTAAGGTTAGGTCTTCTAGAATCACATTAAGTTAAATTTTGGCAATGTTAGGTTATACCAGGATGGACACGAATTCAGGTTAGGTAAAATTTACGAAGGTAATATGTAGGTTGGCCTACTGGTTGATATTATGTCTAGTAAGGTTATCTTTCAATATTAGAATGTTAAATCATTGTTTCTTTGGGATATAAGCTCTGGCATATATTGAGCATAAGGGTGTATTTTATCACCGAAATAAAAGCGAGTACCAATTCGATGTGCGGTGGCAACACGTCGCCTCGGATTTAGATAGCGATTATATCTAAACGCCGTTTAAAGCACACCTGTTGACGAAAAGCCAGGTGACAGACACTCTGATGATTACGTCGCTGCCGACACCCGCCATTTGCGTGTTCTCCTCCCGTAGACTTCAATCGACATTTCATTTTTATTTTCTCTCTTTTTACGACTTGGGGAGCTCTCATCAATTTTATTGTTCACGGTTGACCGATGTCCTTAAGCAAATTGATGGGGTCTGATTGTGGGCAGTGCATATATCTCACTAGGATTAAAACTTTGTTAATTTGGAAGGTGGAAGGTGGAATTTTCCCCTTCATGTTCCACCTTTCCTCGCCAAGTCGATCCAAGAGCCAGAAAAGCGAGACTCAAGCTACAATGTAGAAAGAGAAATATGTGGCTCGGTTCGACCAATGGAAAAAAAATGGCGAACAACCATGTTTTTCTTTTAAATTTGTGAGCTTAAACATCAAAAAAATGGATCACTTTACATTCTTATGAATTGGTATTTTTTTGGTGGGAGGGGGGAACTAAATGCAGACAAATCGTGCGTAGGCCGGGTTGCCTATTCCATCAGGGTCGTGGCGCCGCTAGAGGAGGGCAAGGGTCGAAAAGTCTCGCAACTCCGAACGCAGAATTGAAAACAACAAAAGTGAATCGGAAATTCTCCCAGCTGTTAAAGTGGCAAATTCAATTAAATGGGAAACGAGGAAAAGCGCGCCAAACTTTAGAGTTATATTCGCGGTTTTGGTAACGACCTACAGTACTTTCCGGATCCGGTTGGGACTTTTTGCTCGGCTCCTTCCGTTTATACCACGTTTGACCGATTTAAAGTCTACAAAGGCCTGGAGTGTGGAATAACACGACTTTTGATGACCACTGTACGAAGTAAAGTCCATTGTTGATATTCGTATTGAGCAATGTAGTGTCGAGGGCGCGGTGCCGAATTTTTCATACGAGAGAGGCTTGTGCCCTTGAACCCCTGCTGCGCCCCCCCACTCTGGCCACGGAGAGGGGAGGAGCGAGGTTGATAGCCGCGCGGGAAAGGTGACCACGTGTTCAGATGCACTAGCGGTGCAGTCGGAAGTGCGGGATGCTCAATCGATTTTAGCCAAGTCTTGTTTTTTCGAACAGTGGCCTCCCCTCCCCTTGCTTCCCCTCCCTTCCCCTCCTGTGCACTACCCCCTCCACCCTCTATCGAGCGGTGTGCGAGGAAAGCGCGGAGCGAAGCTACGGCCCCTGAAGGGTAGGCTTCATGCGTTGCGTAGCTTTTCCTTCAAACGGACCGCTTTATTATTTTTATTGTTGTTTCCGTGGGCTAATCACGAGCTGTTCTTTTTTCTTGTTAAGAAAAATAGCCCCGGCTTGCCGTGCTTTCTCTCAGGGAAGCAACCTCGTTCAAAAGGCTTTTGTTTTTTTGTGCTTAAACCGTCATTTAAAAAGGACTCTGGTCTTGTATAGAGACATTCCTTGTAAAGCTGTACCTACCCGAGCTACAAAAGTACCCCAGGATTCCATCGATTCTGGGAACAGGGAAATGTCAAAGCGATACGTAGTGCCTTTTACCATTAAGTGGAATTCGTTGTATTGTAATACATTTTGATGTTAGTGAACTTCGCGGAAAACTTGTTAGAGCAGTATGACCCTGATAGCTTAACTTAAATGACTCTGTACAACTAGTACCGGCGTTTTGCTGGTCCAATCAGGACGTTGCCAACTTTTAAACGGTAGAAGGGAAACATCTGTTTCAGGAAGTCCTGACCATATGGGTGTGAAATTAAAACGGGGTCGTATGTAGTTTGGCTAGTTTTCGAGGTACACCCGTGTTTAGCCACATCATTGAAAAGGTCTCGGCGAGAGCTTTCCATTGATGCGGCTGAACATAGGTCTACCTTGCAAAATAACCAATGTCGTACTCCATTTTGCTGGAATTTTGATAACCTTATTTTGTCAGATAGATAGATAAGCAGGGAAACTTTACTCTCAAGGTTCCATCATGTACTACTTGCCTTCCATCGAGGTTCAACCATTTATAACAAAGAGGATCATGGCATTTAATCCTGTAAATTAACGTAGATAAGGTTAGATGCATTGTACCTTGACCATTTCGTTGAAGCGACAAAGGTAGAGTGCACATAGTTGAAAACCCAACCTCCCCGACGCAGTAGAGAGCGAAAGGCATACACACAAAGAAACACGTAACGACGCAATATTCCGTCAAATCGGTATTCAGGGCCACTCTGTGAATTGCTTCACTGAAACTTAAGTCGAATTAACAAGTCAGCTGGTGCCATACCAACACATCGATAATTGGAAATTCGATTTTTAAAGAAGGCGAGGGGTGTTGGACTTAGGTGCCTCTGTCCGTCCGTTGGCCTTGTTAACTTGGCTGAATTGATTTTACGTCATTTTCCCTCGAAAAAAAGATATTTCCGGAGTCTTTGGCCTTTAGTTAGGTGTTTCAGACAGTTATTGATTAAACTTCGATCATTAATCACACTCCGAGTTTTATTGCTCTGTAAGATTCACCGGGGGTCGCGCAGGGAGTGAACGCCATAACTAAAAAAACCATCAGCACAGAAAAGAGGAAGGTTTCCCCATTTCATGTTTGTCATTATGTACCCACACATATCGACAATAGCCAAAATAGGATTTGTTTACCTTTACCCCATTCCTTACTTAGAAATTGTCCATTATAGTGAGGTGTTGAGGAGACCGAACCTAACTTACTGTTTTGGTTGCAAATGGTGTTTAGCCTAGGTGTGCATAATTATCAACCCAAGCCGAGGAAGGTTTGATTATTTTTATCTTTTTGAGTGCTTTCTTCGGTTTTAGAAATTTTACAATGACAACAAGCGGAAGTACTTCTGAAAGCTGGCCGTTTAGATTACCGAGGATCACAAAAAAAGAGAAAAACGTTGATAAAAAAAGCATTTGTAGGAAGAAGAGAAAAAAAAACGAAAAAAAAAAACATTTGTAGGAAGAAGAGAAAAAAAAAACGAAAAAAAGTGCCCCGTTTTGTCCCGCTATCGTTGCGTTCAGTTATGCAACGAAAGGTGGAACACAAGAGAAACTAACGTAGGGGAGACCGGGGCTAGTTGACAAGTTTTTTATATTTTCGACTGTGCATCGAAAATGGGGAGGAATTCAGTAAAACCGTTTTCACCATTGCATAATACATCTCTTTGGGTGTTGAATGCGA
>Ga0058701_10001013_pt1 | contig 19327 bp, 11 predicted proteins | sample AgamicOrMae_FD_97039 | JGI IMG/M metagenome (GOLD analysis project Ga0058701, IMG submission 97039) | Agave microbial communities from Guanajuato, Mexico - Or.Ma.e | ecosystem: Host-associated > Plants > Phyllosphere > Phylloplane/Leaf | place: Guanajuato, Mexico | collected 2012-06-04
GCTTTTCCCGCGAGCTCTCACAGGCGTAAGGTTTAACCGATCGAGTTGAAACTTTAAGGGTATGTTTGGTTACATGGGGCATTGCGCCGTACCAATTTTTGAGGCGATTCGTGTTTTAAGTTGTCCACGACAGAAATAAATAAACAGTCAAATAGACGAACTGAATAGTGAGTCAATGCCCAAACGGATTCGCAGAACGATTGTAAGTCTTCGGAGTGGAAAAGTCAGAAGAGGATTTACGAGTATGCGCGTTTTGAAAACTGACCAGTATACGCTGGCAAAGATTGTTGTTAACCAGACGACGGCGTTTAACAAACTCCTATAAAATGCGTTGTGAAAAATTATTGTAGAGGAAACGCGGTAAGTAACTGAAGTTGTAATGTCTTGCAGCGCGAATCATCTTTTTACAATAATTATGTTTGACCCAATTATCCGTAAGGAACCGTACCTTGTGATTTAATTAAAGGGCAAGGAATTTCATACAAAAGCGATTTTAATGCAGGGCTGCGGCAGCGGATGCCCCCTGCTGTTGCGCGCTGGGGCGCGCTGTGGCGCAAAACACAGCCAAGCGCCGACACTCAGCTTGCATTTTTTCCTCACAAAGCAATAAAGCCGGGGTTATTTTCAATTCTGTAATAAGGCGGAGAATTCATTATAAATTGGCTTTGACAAGTTCACTTGTGTTATTAGGTCCACAACAATTCGCAGGATTCTTGTTGAAAAATATATTTCCTCGGCGGAATAATCAACACGCCGAGGAAAAAATTAATAAAACAGAAAACTTTATAGCGTGTTGATTTTATTAAGTGTGTGCTTTAATTGTGCTTGAATTCTTACATACTCGAGAAAGTTGGGAGTCGGTAAGGCGAATAACGTTAGTATTCGCAAATAAAGGACCTATCACTATGAAGAATATAGTAAAGGCTCGCAGGTTGCGATGACTAAACCAGTGGTAACTTGGCTTAGATCCGACAGGGAGCCCCTACGGAACGGTGGGTAGGCAACGCAACTGCACGGATGTCATGAGGGTTGCCTACCCTCCGAATCACTTAAGGTTCCACTCTACAGCTTGTTCCACTTCGACAAGCTTTCAGGGAAGGAAATCGTGCCGCTTTAAAGCGCTTATAAACATAAGAAAAAAATCGCATCAAGACATTCCATAAATAAATGGCGATTTTCGTGTATTTTTTTCGTGTCAATTCGAAGGGTATAAAACGCGAACTATCAATTTATAGACCTTTGAATTAAAGTTGGTTTTCGAAAGCCTCACCCCCCGCGGTCAGGCCAGTCGCGCATCGCGAACCCCTGCAAAAGTTTCTCTTGACACATGCGGAGTTTTCCAAAGAATGAATAAGTGACTCGTTTTAGCGAAGAAAGAGCAAGTTTGATTTACGGCCAAAGCGGAGATCGAGAGAAATAATGAGTCCAAGACTAAGATTTTCCTAAGTTAAGAGAATAGAGGTCTCGAACACGGGACGGGTCGGAATGGGTCGAATAGGACGAGCAATTTAACTTTGAAAAAAAAGTAAGGTCCTTTCCGGAAACCAGAGAAAGGAAACCAGAGCTCCTAATTGTTGGAAATGAAGCTGGGGGTCGAGCAGGAATCGCTTCTCAAGCTCGGAGCGATGAAACGTGTTGTGTTAGCCTTCTCCGGAGAAAGCGTGTAAAAAGAACAGTTTTACTTGTTAACAAAGACGTTCATTCCCAAATGAGATCGAAACTTTGTTTCTTGTTCTTCAAAAAAACATTTTAAGAGAAACGTTGAAATTGAAACATGCTAAAGAAGTCCGCTTATATTAAATCTTATACGATTAAAGGATGAATTCGTAATTTTATACGATCGTATCTGACCAAGTCGCCTCCGCAAACTATTCAAGGGAAAAAATATTTTTTGTATTAATGCTTGTAAATTTTACAACGCAGCTATTGCAGTAATGTGGGGGGTGTAAATTCTATTTCTTGGAAATGATTAAAGAATATTTCAGACAACTGCGAGACATATTTTCATTCTACATTCGAATAATAATAATAATAATGAAATCAAAAAAATACAGTTAAAAAAATGATAGAAATAAATAAAAACACATGGGGGAGCTTTGGATATTTCCGAAAGGCATCGCCGAGCGGTTGGTTAATCATTTTTTTAATATCCTTTTTTTGAAAAGTGATGATGGACAAGTAAAAGAGAGGAACCAGACTTCAGCTAACGGTCACCAAGCCTGATGCCGCTTACTTAGCAGCTGCAGCCTACCGCCGAAAGGTTAGCAACATCAGGCTTTAGCAACAGCCGAGCGGAGCAGAGAAGCTGGTCTCGCAGAGGACCTAACCCTTTCGTCGCCAAGCGGGGCGAGAGCGGAACAGAAATTCATCCACCCGGGTACAGGGTTCTTGTTAATAATCATAATGTAACGAAACGTCAGGATTTAATAAGAGGAGCAAAATGGAGGCTGACAACATATCAGTCCGTGGGTGGAAGAGTGCGAGTTCGGCTAGGCTTGGGCTCTATTCATACATAATAGTGGAGGCTATTTGAGTAATGATATTAGTGTGATATCAAATCGAGATATGGAATTGAAATGGAACATAAACCCAAAGAAATGGTCGGGTCGTATCATTTCGATTCAATGCAGTCTAAAAATAAGGTTGCATTCATAAAATCATGTTTCTTTTTTGAAAATTATCCTGTAGGAATATCTTAAGTGCGAACATGTCGAACAGGGGACGCTTAAATCAGCCGGTTACTTTTTTGTCAGACATCTTTATAGTTTTTTTTTGATGATTTTCGGATGATAACGTGTTTGTTCATTACACTGTAAATTTTAATCAGTGAGTGTCTGAGAAACAGTAAACATTCACTGAATAGTCAATACAGCACCACTGTTTTTTTGTTTTGTTTTTTCAGTGGTGCTATATATTGACTGAAAAACAGTGAATTTTCACCGAATCTCAGAGACTTGCTCTAACTGATTCAAATTTAGGATGGATGGTCTTCGCTTCCAAATAAGCAATCATAAAAGATTCCCTCTGCTGTTATAGAAGATTTTGTAAGCCGGTAAAGAATGCTTTTCGTGTGTCATCAGAATTCATTCGAATAGTAATGCCTTTGTGGATGATACACAATACTCCGTGGGCATACGGACCAGCGGTGACCGGCCGGCCGCAAGCAGAGAGAAATCCTGCCACAGAAGATTTGCTAATCGCTCGCAACTTAACGAGAAAAGAACGGCTTTGTTTGCAAGGCTGTGGAGCTTCTGCTCCACGCTTTGCTCCGCGAGAGAGCAGCGGGGGAGCGCGTAGCGTTGGTGTCTCACTAAAGAGAGAGATGGGCTGAGAATGGGTGCCTTCATGTTTGCTTTGTAGTGGCGCGATCTCTTTTCTTTGTCCAACCCGAGGAAACGCTTCCAATTTCAACACGCGGTGTCCTCTACTTCTAACAGAAATATTGACTCGTCTGAATAAGTTTTTTTTTTCGGAAACGCTTTGATAAACCAAACTGTGCCTATTTTACTTCTACGTTCGATAAAAATAAGCCTACGGTTACGCTGAAAATGAAAAAAGTGCGAAAATGCAATACATTTTAGATTCAATATCTATACCGGTATCTCGCTTAGCATATCTCTCTGCGCATTCTTCAAAGATATACAAATCGAACAATTATCTCAATTTTGTTCTGATCGGAGAGAAAAGTAAGTTAGACATGAGAATAAAATCAATTCCATAACGAATTTGATGAAGGCACAACTGGGATGTATTTCAACCACATTTTGTCGTAGCAAAAGGTTTCGATGTTTATGGCCCGTTTTCCATGAGATCCTAATCCCTTCAATGACCAAGAAATCAATCAAACAACCATAAATACGTGCAACGGTGAGCTGTCGTGGGAAATTGAAACTCGAATAGAATAGCGTCCCAGAGCATGGCGTAGCGCGGCGGGGCTGGGCGGGGCTGGGCGGGGCTGGGCGGGGCTGGGCGAGACCGCGTACAGTCAACTCTGCCATGCCCCCTCCCTCCCCCCTTTCCATTCAGACTGCGCTTCGGCCTGCAAGGTCCGGACAAATTGCTTATCAAATTTGCATAGCTTCAACGAATCTTGTGGGACTTGGCGGCAAAACCAGTGGTAACAATTTTCTCGGCGAGAAAGGATCGGTTATTGTAAAGCGAAAAACGATTAACAAATCAGCTTGTTCAGAATTTTACCCCTAACCTGTCATACGAGCCCCGTTTTAATGAAAATTGGAAACTTGAGTGTGAAAACACATCGCAATTCTTTCGTATTGTAGGTACTTTTCTTTGAAAATCAAAGATACAGTCCTACCTGCTTGGTGCAGCGGGTGTTGAAATATAAAACAGAAAACTAGGTTTCGCAAAAAGTATCCGGTGAGGCCCTATTGAACAGATGTCAAAATTAGAGAGCTCCATAGGGAGAGAGGCGAGAACTTATTCCCGCGCTGTGCGCCGATTCGTGAGATGCATGAAACTAGCAACGCTGATTGGTTGGATGCAAGGGTGACGTACCGGTAGCAGTTGACGCCTCACTCCCTGTGAGGCTCTCCTAGTCGAAACATTGCATCAAGTGGGTCAATGTTTACAATCTCGTTTCGTCCAGACCAGGTCCAGACAGCTAGCTTTTCTAACAAGGTGGTATTAATGCACATCAAAATGTAAATCCCTCTGGTTCAGTTTCTTTTTGAGGGGAGGGGGCTGGGGCAAACATAGGGTCGGTACGGAAAGACTTGGGCTTTTAATGTTTTGGGAAAGCATAGTGTAACGCGGAGTTTATTTCGGCGAGTTGAAATCTCGACAACCAACATTCAAACTTGAGAAAAGGTCCTCTCAAGATTCAAAGGGAACATTAATCTCGGCTGTCATTTCTTTTCAGCGGCACGAAAGTTTCATAATATACCAGATCCCTCTCTCTTTGTGTCCAACTAGTCGTCGAGCGGGCCAATGACGTTTATGTAGTACCTAAATCACCTATCTTCTGATGTAAAATGTTACTGTAATGGCCTAAAAATGAACAGTTGGTATGAATAACGAGCAGTTTGAGAGAAGCTTCAGCCTCTCAAACAAAAACTGGAGACAACCAGCAAAAACCAAAATGGCAGAGCGCTCCCTTGACCGTCGGCCCACTCACCAGTTATGGGTGTGTCAAATATCGTCTCTTCCCATATTCTTCACATGTACACAGAAGTTGGTTGAAGTACTGTAGTCTACATGCACTTTGAATCACACACACTCAGCACACACTCGCGGAAACGACTCAAAAATCGACACAACGCACTAAACCACACTCACTTGAATCTTTGCTCAGACTGACTCAAAACGGGCACTCGCTACTCAGTGTTGCCAAACTGCGAAAACCAACTGGCGGTGCCGCTCGACGCAAAAAGCGGATTTTGTGTTCAAAATGCGGTGTTTCCCAAAACCAACGTTAAAACGTACGTAAATAGAAAGAGCTTAGAATTTATTGAATCTCTGGCCTATTAGCGACATATGCCCATTAGCGACGCTCCTGGTTCGGAACGGCTCGGGTCTGCTCAAACGGTTCCGGTCCGGACACAGTCTTCGGCCGATGAGTGTACGAACCTGCGAACGCGATCGGGTGGCACTTGACTCGGCAGCGGTCGCAGAGGTGCAGAGGTCCCCTGAAGAGTTTTGTCTTTGTCTTACACGCCATGCAGGTAAGAGAGGGAAAGAGACAGAGTACTCTTGGAGGGCTAACTTGAAACGCAGCCCTGACGGGCAAACCCTATTAAGGTAGAAACCTAGGCATTCAGGTTGATCACCAGGAGTAACTCATCATGGGGGTTTGCTTCATGGAAAAGTTAGTTATCTTAATTAAGACAGCTCGACTTGTGAGAAAAATGTGAAATGCGCAGCGAGGTCAAAAACGGACCTTGTGGCGTCCAGATAGATTCTGTCAACCATTTTCTCCTGGCACTCGTCCCTCAAACAAAATGCAACAGCAAAATGCTTTTGTCGTAACTGCGATTGTTAGGGTTCGATTTCCTCCAATTATCTACTTTGGCTGCCACTGCATGCCTTATTTTCTTGAAATTTAACAGCGCAGAGTTGATTTTGATCAAAAAATGCTAGAAATAGGAGTTCAGGTATATTACTGGGAGTATGCTAGCTCATTAAACACATGTAAGCTACAGACAAAAAATTTAAAAAAATCAACGATTTATTTAGCTTTGCCGTTAAATAACTTTTGCTCTTCTTTTGTTTGAATCATTTTACATCATTTAACTCTTGTAACACTGATACTGAGTTGCAAGAAATGCACCAACGAAAGACGAGTAAGATACATGTAAGAAAACAACGATTTGAAATACCGAGGAACATAGCAGAAAGGAAACAAAAGAAATTCAGTCATTCAATGAATGTAACTTTATTGAAAATAAATTTATTGAAAAATATAAACGAAACAGTTTACGGCGCACTTTGTTCCGCACGACGTGCGGAGCTCATTCAATCATCAAATAAATTCAAAAGAAGATATTTTTCAAATTAAGTTGTGTACCTCAAGGCCGTTTCATTCCTAGCTCAAGGAGAGCAGCTGTATCGGTGATGGGACCTAACTGGGATCGTATACATGTTTTGAGTCGACTTAACCAAAAAATTCATGATACAAAACATAAGTCAAAAGGGAACATACTGGCTTGTGTAGGCAAGTATAACGTAAGTACGTGAGCAATACATGAATAATGGCAAATGTAGAACTTTTGCTACGTCATTTACGATGTAGGCTACGTTTGGTGCAGAACTTAGCTGACTCTTGAAGTAGGCTAATGTTTAGGAAGTGCTAATACAGTGATGCACGCTCGGTTCCGTCATTCAAATCGAGCGTAATGCATCTTCCTCGATAACCCTCAAGTCAGTGGGTTTGGCTATTCCTTTATCTCACAATTATTGTGACAAAAGGAATGCGTTATGGCACGTCAGATCCATCAGCAGACCAAAATTGTACATGACGTCACAGCTAGCCGAGAGCCAGCCAAACTACCTCATTTTGGTGGCTGCTACTGTCTCTACTTCGACGGTAGAGAGCCTCCAGATAGAGAGTCGATAACCCCCCACGTGACTTCCTCTCCGCCAATAAGCGCGTTCAGTCTGGTTGCTAACGGCGCGGGAGGGTCAGCTCACTGGGGGCTGGACAGCCATCAGCTATGTCTCTCTATCGGCAGGAACTCTATCAAGAAAACTCCGTTGAGAAAACAGTTTCAAAGAAAACAGCCGAAACACAAACTTTACGAAAACGTACAAAGGCAATATAAATGGAATGAATATTAAAAGGTTCATTTCGTCGAATAACAACTCGCCATATCTTATAAAAGTACCATCGTGTCTCACAAGGCAGCATGCTTACTCTAACAGTAACGATAGCTCGACACTGGACGGTCGGGCACAGGGGCTCGCTCCGTTCAGTCATCGCTCACAAGACAAGAAAAGAGTTTGAGTTTATTGGCAGGAGTCTCGTTGAAAATAGAATAAAATACTCGATATTTAACAGTGAAGAAACAAGGAATGTTTTCTGATCGAAAGATTCATTTCAACACTGGTTGTACTGAACTCTGTGAAAGTCACTGACGGGAGGACAACGCAGCTGTTTTAGATCTGGACTACAATCTAACGTAAAGCTCTGGTAATACGCCGCTAAACTAACGAACGCTAAACCATACATGACGATTTAATGTTGATTTAAGTCTGACCTAAGAGAAGTTATCACAGACCTGATGATGAAGCTGCTCTGCTCAGATCCGTTCTAAGCCTGCAGAAAATTAGTCTGGTATTCGTAAAGAATGTGGCAATAAGCCGGAATGCGTGGCCTTAGTAATTCGACTCAAAATCTTCGAAAACACTTCTTTCACTGTCATCTCCATATTTATCATACATTAGGCTTCTATGTTTACGAAAATAAAAGCTTAGTCGAGATAATCACAAGTTAAGAGCTTAGTTAGCTTAGTTTTAACAGCATTAATTTCCTTCGTAGCAACTTAGTCGAGGATTTGCACTGGTTAATAGTTTGAAAGAATTAATTCTACTTTACTGGTGCATGTTTATCACCACTGGGATACGTCAAAAATAACAATGCTCCGCGACAAGAATGTCAAAGATTTTGTACTAAACTCAGTCGTACATGAGTTTTCCGGCAGACTAACCAAAGTCTTTGCAACATGTTCTAAAATGGATACGGAAGCTTCTGTACAAAACAGGCTCTTAATACTGGTAAAATTAAAATAAGAATGCAAGTATCCTCAACACTAAAGGAGTTAGGCAAAGCATCTCTTTTTCTAAACACACTTATTTATGTACAGTATAAATAGATATATATTTATGTTATGATGTATATGCGACGAAAATCATACAAAAATTTCTTAAGGTAAATAAATATAAGTAAGGTGATAAAATGAAGCTGTCGCAGAGAAGTCTTCGAGGGCAATGAAATTGATGATTATATCTGCAGGGTTGCCAAGATGCCCACGGCATCATGTACAAAAAACAACAACGCTGTTTTTGGCTCAAATACTGACCGGTTAATTACATTCCTTTTGTCGAAAATGGATTCAAGCAAAGGCTTTGATCGCTTTGAAATGGCAACCCTGAAACAAAGTCAACAGACTTTTAAGAGTTAAAACGTAACAAGTTACACATTTTTTCACTAGCAGCAGATAGTGATGACTATGGTTTAGAAGCAGTTCTTGTCGCACATGCGGTTTGGCACACGACACCTGAGATGCTGACCACAATAACCTTCAGAGGCGCAACGGACAACGTCACTTCCGGTAACTCAGAAAGGCAACTTCGGACTTCCAAAAAGGGAACAGTCAAGTTGAATCGCCTGATCTTGTTCCGGCCGGCAGAAAAGAGGCTTCGCTTTTCTACTCGAAGTGACATTTCAGCTCAAAAAAAAAACATCTTTGCTCCAACAGCAACTCTCAGTCGATATAAAACTATTTTCAGTTTAGGTAACATCGCAACAACACTCAATAGACGTTAACATTTCCGCAACCAACACCATGTTAAAATTAACTGGCTTCGGCTCAAATTTAGAGATAGAGTCTAGCAGAGGGACATACGCTAAGAAGGCTGTTATTCTCTCGGTGCAAGACCAGACCGTAGAGTAACTACGGCTCTTCGCAAAAGGGAGCTGTCTGTTTTTAAGAAAGCGTTTGCACGTTTCACAATGTTCGACACGTAAAGTTTGTGTCCTTTAATATGTAGAGTTAACCCCCAACCGCCCAGCGATGCCGTTCGCAAACAGAAAAAATTGTTATAGAGGATCTTTTTAGTTCAGTATTGTCACAACTGAAAAATATAACCCCTCTGGAAACCTTAGATTGAATGATTTAGACATTTTCCAAAGCTTAAAATTGCTTATTCTAATGGGAAAAATCCTTTCAATTTCTCTTAAGCTAAATAATTTGGGCGGTTATGGGTTAATGTTTTCGTCTTTTAATTACTTTGCAAAACAACGAGGAATGAGTTCATATACAATCGACGCGGACGGAAACGACAACTTCCGTCGTGGATCAGATCGCCTAAAACCAAACATAATAAAGGAAGATCGTATTTAGGCCAGATCTTCCGCGGGGTCGAGTTGAATGTTGGAGCAAAGCGTCCTATTAACGGCCCTCACGGTTAATCTTTGGTCAGCGACAGGTGTTTGGTTATGTATCATTTCTTCTCTTTGCGTGAGCCGGTAGAAAGGCTTTTGGTGTTCAAGCGCTTCTCGCTGAGAGGCTGCTGTGGACCCGCGGGACCGACGGAAGCCCGCTGGTCCTCCATCCTGCCGGACTGGAGGCGGAGGATGAGCGAGAAGAAGTCCTCGTCGGGGACGGTGGGCGCCTTGCTGGGTACCGACGGCCCCGCGGCGGCCTTGTCCACGCTCACGCCCACGTCCTCGATGTCCACTTCCGCGTCGCCAGGAAGGAAACTTCTTTGGTCTTCCAACCGAGAACACTGAAACATCCAGTCCGTTTCGTCAGTCGGTGCCCCGCCAGAGGGCGCTCTTCCTCAGATTAGGTGAGGACTAGGGTTGCTTCCTACCTGTGAGCGCATGAGCATCTCGAAGAAGTGGTCATCTGGCGCCGGGTCCACGTTGACGCCGGTGGCCAGCGAGAGCCGCTGGCGCTGCGCCTGGGCGTCGGCGGTGCCGGGCGGGCACAGCCCCGGCAGGTGGGGCAACGCTACTCGCTGCTCGTCCATGCGCTTGCTCTGCATTCCCACAATCAGGTCCAGAAGATCGTCTTGGCTGTCTTCTACAACAAACACGACGTTTTCCTCATCATTATTCTATGTACAGTGGGCCACAAAAGTCATGGCCCCTGATATGCATGAGAGCAGGGGTCATGACTTCTGTGGCCAACAGTCCCATCGGACAAAATCGTAACAAGGATGCGAGACACGGGCTATCTTGACCCACTACCGCCCAGCAATACCGTTCGGAAAAAAAATATATTAGAGAATTTTTTCAGTTTAGTATTGTCACAATTTAAAAAATATCACCCCTCTGGAAACCTGAAATTTAATAATTTACGCAATGTTTAAAGCTTGAAATTTCGTGTTTTGATGGAAAAAAATCCTGACAATTTCCCTTAAGCTAAATTTCACTCCAAATACTTTGGGCCGTTATGAGTTAACTTACCTGACGAAGGTAAAGTAGGAGCTTTCACATTTGGTAGCTTGTTCATGGGCAACGACTTGGCACCGAACATTGGTCCATTATTATTATTATGATTGCTGTGAGCATTTTCTTTGTTCTCCGTTTTTAAGGTACACCGCTGATCATCCATTCTCTTCGACTGGAATCGTGAGAGAAGATCGAAGAACGATTCCTCGTCGTCCATGTGGTCACCCTTCAACAGTTAGCACAGGTTTAAAAAAATCTAGCGACTCGTTTCAGCGTCGCTCGGCTGTACAGTCAAAGATAGAGTTTCCAACCTCTTGAGTATTATCTTGGTTCAATCTTACATTACGTCATGAGGATTAACAACACACAACGGCCAGAAGTAAGCGGCCTCAGGTTGGGCGACCATTAGGTTAAAGGTCTTGTGACGATGGAAGGTGGAACACAAGAGGTGGAAAATTCAACCTTGACGATGCGATTTGAGGTTAGGATACTTACTTTCCCTTCGGCTGTTGACGGAAGAGTCGGGGCACACGACGCGTTCCCTGCCGTTGGCGATGGCCGCTGCTTGCCTTCGGGAGTTAACTGCAGAACGAGAACGCAGTTACAAACATTGGCTCATTTCAAGACTAGAACTGGCTTGTTTTACGACGAGGTATTCAGATAAAACACATCTTCAAAACAGTTCACGTTTATTTAACCAATTTATGCCAAACATTAGAAGCTTAAGAAAATGGCTGCTTTTCTCTCTCTTTTTTTTTAATTCTGTGAAATGAGGGTTGGCAGCTGCTGTAATTCTTGATTTATAGAGTGCTGAGATCGTCTTTTAATTCAAGAGACCCAGATTAAGTGGAAAATTTGTACCTATTCGAAAAAAAGTCCGAAGGTCGATATAGAATAGGAAAGAGCGTAACTTTAGTGTAGTTTTGACATAACAGGATATGTTTGCAATTTTTGACAGGATGGCGATTTTCCTATTATTATTAACAAGTCCCTGATAATTCCACACAGCGGAAACGGCGTTCAAAACGGCGTTTTCCAAACCAATCGCCTCCCTATAATCATTAAAAAAACATTTTTTATGATTAAAAAAAAACGATAAGAACAAGAATTAAAAAAAAACAGATGCCGTTAGTCCCACTTTATCAAACCACACACGGATGCTTTCTCAATGCAAACATACACATGCAGTTCAACACATAACTTAAAAAAATCACCTTATTTTCAATTGCCACAAAAAGAAGATTTAAAAAAAAAGAAGAAAACGCGAAAGAAAAACCATAATAATCGTTATTTCAGATGAAGTAATCCTGTCGTTTCCGCATGACAACGGCACCCTTTAAAAAAAATAAAAAAAGATATCTCGATGATACGTCATAAAAACAGTGCTCATGATTTCTCAAAGTCATTCTTTTAGGATAGTTCTCAGATTTTATGACTAGCAGCTTTTCTTTCGCGCTTTTTTTCCAATTTCCCGTCATACCCAGCAAACGTCGCAGTCCGCTCAACAAACGTTGTCCACAAAGTTGCGAACTTCAAACCCTGAGTCCCAAATAGCTGAATAAAATCTCGCGGTCATCTTCAGGAATTCGTTGTCTTAAAAAGGCAACCAAACTTATTCCACGCTTCAATGTCAGTATTCAAGACACTATGCAAAACCAGACATGCATTGGGAAATATACCGAGGGTTCTCATCATTTTCATGAAACCAAAGAAATATCGAATGACCAACATGCTCACACACACAAAGACTGAAAAAGGAAAATTCAAACCACGAAAAGGACCTTCAACAGGATTGTTGCGCATCGGCCTAGAGGTAATACCTACATTTTTTCACATTTTGGGATATAGGTAATCATAGTAATAATGGTAATAATAATTAAATTAAAAAAATCAAGATATGCTGACTTTTTTCATCGAAGGACTTTACAGCTGAGACAAAAGACTCCTGTCTTTTCCAGACATACAAAAATGTCCTATTTACCGGATATCCCTACACGCAACAATTCTGCCTGATAACAGGAAATGCATGGAAATATTTCGGAAAGATTTCCATCTCAGACTGACGATTTCAAGGTGGCACCCCTCAAATCGGCTTCATGCTCGTCATCCGGGTTCTGAATCGGATGTTCAATACCCGTCCTTGTGCTCTCCCCTTCTGCAATCTTACCACTGATGCACCCATTTCCCTCAGCTTCAATCGCTGCGCCACACGAACAAGTCTCAGCTTACAGATTCATTACACAACTTGAAGATTTTCAGACAACTTGGCTTTCCAAAGCACGAGTCCTTCCTTCAATCACTGAAAAAACGGTTCCATTTTTGAGACGCAAATTTGCTCTAGGCTCAATGTATATTTATTCAAAGGTATCCAGTAAAAGTGAGAAAGGCATTTGTTCAAAAAAGAAGTGTCTTGCCCAAGGAAGAATTCCTTTCAGCCCTGAATAAAGAACTTCGACTTTACGAGAAACTAAGTTGTCGACAAATCATTCAGCTGTATATGACTTGTTATGAAGGATTCGGCAAAGGGTAGGATGGGGCGAAAACTTCGGCTTGTTCATGGATAACGATATCCACATGCCGTGGTTAAGAGCTTGGATATTCTGTGGCCTTGGTTACGGATCAAAAAGTAATTGAATTTACACATTGAAATATGGTCAAATAAATCCAAATTACTTCAACAAGGAAAAAAGAGGTTAGGTTCGGTTTTGAAGGATTAAGACAAAATGGAGTACGGTAGGATTAGATACATAAAAAAAACAAAAAAAAAACAGTGGATTAAATATATGTGGAGTTCAATCAGGTTTGGATAAAGTTGGGAGTCCGGTAGGGTGGCTGTGAGTTAATGTTCGGATAGGTAAGGTTAGGTTAGGTAAGGTTAGGTTGGGTGAGGTTAGGTTGGGTGAGGTTATGTAAGGTTAGGTTGGGTGAGGTTAGGTTAGGTTGGGTGAGGTAAGGTTCGGTAAGGTTAGATTAGGTTAGGTGGGGTTAGACTGGGAGGAGTGTTGGCGCTACGACTGAGGCGAGGCGAGTAGTATATCGATCGAGCAGTGCGGATGTCCGAGTGCTGCCGCATGCTGTTAGTCTGCCCGGGCCCAGGACCAGGATGCCGGCCAGCCGGCTCCGGGGGTTTCTGACCTTGATTAAATCGAGCTGTTCCATGCTCTGCCGCCTCACCCGATAGCGGCGGAGCCCCGGCGACGCCTGGCTCGCCATCGACGACACCAGCTCCTCGCTGTCCGGCGACAGCTGGTCGGCCGGCATGCCCAGCAGCTTGCGCAGGTCGCTCACGTTCATCTGAGCCGTCGCCTGCCCCATCGGATCGCCCAACTGGAATGCAGCACCACACCCACCTTTACATCTTTGCTCCTAGCAGTGTAGCGAGCTTCCATCGTCAACAAATCCCACGGGCTTTCAAAGAAAGTCCGCTTTCTCCGTTCGAGATATTTCTTAAATCCGCTTACCTCCTTCGATATCTCCAAATGTTTGGTGGCAAAATATAGGGCCTTTTCGTGGTTTCCCATGGCCGAATGCGCGTTTCCTAAACTCCAACATGCTCGTCCTGCAAACGAAAACATTTGTAAATATTTCAAGGAAGTCGGAGGAAGGCAAAATAGACTGGCTTCAAGATTCGGATACCTTCTCCAACTCTGTCCATGAGCTGCTGCGCTATTATTAGATGCCTTAAGTGGTACTCGATGGCTGTCGGGTAGTCTCGTAACAACGTATAAGTATTTCCCAGCGAGTAGCAAGCCTGCGCTTCCACAGCGCGATCTCCCAGCTCCTGGGCCAACACCAGAGTCCGCCTGAAAAACAAAACACTTCTGAAGCCGATCCTAAAAACTTACCGATGTATACAACGATCAGCAGCATTCACACTTAAACCACAACTCTTCACAAGGTTCTGCCAGTGTCGCGCATCTTCAACACTGTTAGCAACAATGTCAACTTACTTGTAATGTTCTGCTGCAGCTTCGAATTCGCCAAGGAATATATGCGAATTTCCTAGGTTACTATTGGCGCGTCTTTCCGCTGCTCGGTCACCGAATTCACGAGCAATTTTTAACCTCTGAGAACAGAGAAAGGCAAAATTAGGATACCTTAAGTACAGTATTCAAATCGCGCGGTGCGCCTCTACGTTTTAGCCGTCGTTATCACAACTTCTCTTGGTCCCGAATTTCAAAAACAAATGAAATACTTACTTCTTCGTGGTATCGAATAGCTTGCTGAAAATCGCCCAACAGATAATACGTGTTTCCAAGGTTCCCACAGGCGCGTCCTTGCGCTGCCGAATCTCCTAATTCTCGCATAAGTTCTAGATTTTCTCTGAAAATAGCAGATCGAGGTGAGTTAGAGCTTAGAGTTAAGACAGCGTTCAGTCAGATGGTGAGCACTTACTCGTAATAGCGAACAGCTTCTTGCAGGCACGTTCGAACATCTTCGGGAAATTCGCCAGGGTCTTGTTGACCTACCCGGCCGATGTGTTTTCCTTTAGCGTGATAAACATTGCCGAGATTGTAGAGGGCGCGACCTTCGCTCAGCTGAAATAGAGACAAGCTAAAATCAGCAACCAGTTAACCTATCACCGCTCGGCGTTCACAGTGGAACCAGACAAAATGAACGCTATTCGAGCAAACGATTTTATTTCAGTTTCTTCATTCGCTCCATCGCATCTATGCACGCCATCTTGTGGGAAACGGTGGAATCTGAGAAAATTCAAAATTCACCAAGTCGTGTCGGATGGGACGGAAACGGAATTACATTTTGCCGTTACCTGCTAGATAGCGCGCTAAGAGAATAAACCTTGCTAAAATCTGTACACAGGATATCAGGATATCAAGAATATTCGCCAGATATCAGAGGTATATCAAACGGGTCTCAAGAGAAAATTGACCAAATTTTAATTTAATATCTGACAGATTTCCACACAATACTTAAAAGTATACGCTTGATATACCTGGATATTAGCCAGATATCAGAGGACAGTAGTCAGAGTGAAAAAAAACAAAAAAAACAAAACATGAATGAACAGCCGGATATTAAGGCCTTTTGCACAGCGGCTATCGTGAGCTGTCACCCCTTGTAGCGCGCCTCGAAGCGGCGGAGCGAAAGATATATTCCCTGGACAGCTTCAGTCGAGGCTCGCTAACTTACTTTGTCTCCCAGCTCCCGCGAAATCTCCAAGTGCCGTTTACAGCAGATCATGGCCTCATCAAATTTGCCCATAACTTTCAAAGTGTTTCCCAAATTTCCACTGGATTTCGCCTCTCCGAGTTTATCTCCCATCGATCTGAAACACACAGCAAATACGTCAACGATTCTCTTCGCCTGCCTCACAGAAATAACACTGCAAAACTCAAAAAGACTCACCGAGCGAGAGTTAGATCGTGTTTGTGGTATTGCATAGCTTTACTGTAATCTCCCAGGTAGAAGTAGGCGTTGCCCAACTGACTGTAGATCGCGCTCAGAGTCCGCAGATCGTCAGTTCCTGCCTGAATGGCCGCTTGGAAAAATGCTACACCAGCCCGGCAGTCGCCAGCTTTGCACAGTCGTTCGCCTTCTAGCGCCAATTCCAGGCACATATTGCTTCCGTCACCGCAGCTCTGATAACAGTTCCAATTTACAATGACAGGGTGTCCAACATATTCACATCTCAAAAATAAATCCCAGTTCTCATCCTGAAGTTTTCTGATTTCTGCAAGTGCAGGAACAGGATCATCTTTACGTACCTGGTTATCGCTGGTGAGATTTTCCGCACTCGCGCTCAGCGACATTGTTCACGCTTTGTTTGACTCACTTCTTATTTCAGATCCCGATTCCCGGCATACAGATTGGCGTGTAATCTAAAAAAATTAAATTCAGTTATTTATAATTTACAATGGGTTGCTAGAAAATAAAGTCCTGGATATACCCGGGACTCTACTACACAACTGACACGGTGATATACATCGGTGACTGTGAAGCACACCTCAATTGCTATGACAAGTGATCTTATATAACCTCAATTTTTCCTGTTCCGTAAACCATGAGACTAAGTCTCATGCGTAAACAGATTTGATGTTTGTGCAAAAGTAAAGTTCATATTCCTGACGTGTAACGAAATGAACAGCTATAAGAACAATTGCACGTTCTACGTGATAATTGTGACACGGCTTGACAGCCTTGTTTGAATTGATCGCAAAAATTTTAAGGTAATGTAAGAGTAGGCAGAAGGGTTCCGTAGTAATAAAACGAAATACAAGAAGAGGAGTTCCACCCAAACATTCATATCAACGGTCTTCTAACAGCCCTCTTAACACAAGCGGGTGTGTCAACAACAAACACTACATTAAAGAAATAAGCATCTGAGACTCCAGACAGATTTACGTGAAAGCAATATAAGAAAAGAACACGGTTCAACGACTGGATTGTCGAAAGAATCTAAGTGCAAACGTAGAAACAGAAGTAAGCAAGCTTGGAAGCTTGAATGGGGTTAGGGCAAGGTGCGCTTGGATTGTCAACAGCCTAATGCCGACATTTGGATGATAAACGCTACGTGCTAAACAATAAAATTAGGACACTAACCTTCGGGAAAACTTCACGAATCGCGAAATAAACACGAGAAAACCCGAATCCACTCATAAAAACATTTCATCCATCTTGAGGGCGATGTCAACTATGTCAACCGTCAAATATTTTTGATACACATCGCAACCAACGGTTAGAGCTGTACGATGTAAATAATCCCGTTCCGGAGAGAGAACAGGGTCATTATATACATTTTAAATAGATAAATGTATGATGTTTAGAATTTCTAACAGTTTTAAAACTACGTTAACTGCTTTCCACAAGTATTATTTCAATATTATTTTTAAATTTCGTAGGTTGGCATTAACCATAGATGAAGAATAAAGTATTATTTTCCTGCTTCGTCTATGAGTCCACCAACCTAACCTCGAAATCGTAAACAAAACGTTGGACGCATCTTCACGTTTTCCCTTCAGAAGTTGTCAATATTCTACGGCTGCAGTGAACCGATCATCTTAAAAGCAGCATGGAATCAACGTTAGAGTTGCAGAGAAGGTACCATGAAGAACGAGAAAGAGTTATGGACGCAATGGTCAAGGAAATGCTGCACAAGAAAACAGGTCAACGCGAGCAGATCAACTCGGACCATCGCCTGAAAATGTTGCTGGACTTTTATATGGATAGTACACATAATCTAAAAGAGTTGTACGAAGATAAAGATGGGGTGCGTAAAAATGAAGTGAGCGCTCTCTCCGGCCCCAATGAATTCAATGAATTCTACTCGAGATTGCGGGCCATCAAGGAATTCTACCGGCGGCACCCAAACGAAATTTGCGTCCCCATGTCGGTACAATTTGAAGAATTGGCAAAGGCACGAGAGAACCCAACTGAGGAAAATCAGAATCTGGTTGAATTCACCGATGAAGAAGGTTATGGAAAATACCTAGATCTCCATCAGTGCTACGAAAAGTACATCAATCTGAAAGGTATTGAGAAGGTTGACTACATAACCTACCTAACGACCTTTGACCACTTGTTTGACATTCCTAAGGACAGGAAAAACTCAGAATACCGGAAGTACCTGTATTTACTGCTAGATTACCTCACTGGCTACATCAATCGTGTTCATCCACTCCTTGACCTTACTGAAGAAATGGAGTCAATTGAGAAGGACTTTGAGAAGCAGTGGGAAGCAGGCACATTTCCAGGCTGGCCAAAGGAAACTGGAAGTGTACTCACAAATGTCGGAGCTCATTTGGATCTATCAGCATTCTCTTCCTGGGAAGAATTGGCCTCCCTGGGTCTGGATCGATTGAAGTCTGCCTTGATGGCTCTTGGTCTAAAATGCGGTGGCACTTTGGAAGAGAGAGCTCAACGCTTGTTCAGCACTAAGGGGAAAGCCAATATTGATCCAGCTCTGATGGTCCGCAGCAAACAAGGCAGTGGCAGAGGAAGGGACCGCGATTTACAGCGTCAGCGAGACATTGCCCTACTCGAAGCACAGGTAAGAATTCTGAATTTCCTTGCACATAGAATAACCACGTTCTTTTGCGGACTTTAACTCTTAATTTGTTTTTTGGTACAGGTTTACAAACTTTCGGAGTTGGTGTCCGAGCAGCGGAACGCAACCAAAGAAAACGTACAGCGGAAACAGGCGAGGACAGAAGGAGAAAGGGATGACTCAGATGCAGAAGTCAGCGCTTCAGAATCAGAGGATGAAGATGACTCCGATGTACCATATAACCCGAAGAACCTTCCTCTTGGCTGGGACGGCAAGCCAATCCCCTACTGGCTGTATAAACTGCATGGTCTTAACATAAGTTACAATTGTGAAATTTGTGGTAACTTCACCTACAAAGGTCCCAAAGCGTTCCAGAGGCACTTTGCTGAGTGGAGACACGCTCACGGCATGCGTTGCTTGGGTATTCCCAACACGGCCCACTTTGCCAATGTAACACAAATTGAAGATGCATTGGCTCTGTGGGAGAAACTTAAAGATCAGAAGCAAAGTGAACGGTGGCAACCTGAACAAGAGGAAGAGTACGAGGATTCTCAAGGCAATGTTGTCAATAAGAAAACATTTGAGGATTTAAAACGACAGGGGCTCTTGTAAAATGTAATTAAGGTATTTAAGAAAAAGAAAAAAAAACTTCTCTTGTAATTTATGTGTATAGCTCATCACTCTTAATA
>Ga0058701_10001015_pt1 | contig 19303 bp, 9 predicted proteins | sample AgamicOrMae_FD_97039 | JGI IMG/M metagenome (GOLD analysis project Ga0058701, IMG submission 97039) | Agave microbial communities from Guanajuato, Mexico - Or.Ma.e | ecosystem: Host-associated > Plants > Phyllosphere > Phylloplane/Leaf | place: Guanajuato, Mexico | collected 2012-06-04
ACGATAAAATTATTACCTTTGAGCTAAACCTCACTGCAATTGCGTTATAGAAGAAAACTCGTTTCAAACAGGGGTGGTCCTATAATTTTGCAGGCCACAGTAGGTTTTGAATCTTTGCGAAATTTCCCGGTATTTTAAGCTAGTTAAAGTGTAGTAGCTGGTATACATCTAAAGATTCCCCTATCTGCACGCGACACAGCTTAGAATCTGTAGGGAGGGGTAAGGGTGCCTTACCCATAGTGGCTGCTTTGCCCTACCCTTTCCTCGTTGTATCACTTTGTAAATTCAAGATGGCGGACGGTGCATCGCTGCTCTAGGAGGAAAACTTTCACTGTCGGTTTACCGTACACCAATGGATGGCGCCGTTACTTTGCTATGAAAACTCCGCCCAGCGGAAACCCGATGATTTTCCTTCAGGGAAAAGCATTGGCACAGGCTTTTTCCAGATTTTCTTGCACCCGGTGGTGCACGCAGTGTCAATTTGCACGCAAACTTCCAATTCAAAATACATTGGGCCGTTCTTCACGTGCGTTTTAAGTCTTTCCTTCGTGCTTTCTCGAGGGCGTGCGAATAGAACTGACCGGCGTAGTTTTGCCTTCTTCGTACACTCGCATAGTTGTAGATGTTGCATTTTAGTGTGTGAGTCGTATACCCTTGTTCAACATTTCATTACATTAGGAGAATTATCCACATACGACTGCGTAATTTAATATTACGTTAGGTTAACCTAGGTAATGTTAGCCTTTGTTTAGTTAACCCAGGAGGAGCAAGACATATATTTTCCGGCTAACAAAAATAAACTTTACGATCGAAATGAAAATGAAATTCAAGTAATCGATTTGGCCTATTCGATAGTGTCCAGAACGTCTGTTTTAACTTAAAGTTCATTTTTGTGAAAAGTCCTAAACAGGATTAGGTGAAGAGACTCAAATCCTCCGAAGCAGGAACAAATCCTGTCATACCTGGACATAATTTTTTTCTAATGATGATAACTCATCGACGAAAGTAAAGGTTAAAACGGATCTATTTTCACGAAGAGTATTTCTTTAACAAAGATTGTTTTTTGGAGGACCCAAGACATCTATTTTTCGCGATTATGCGCTCTGCCGGTCGAAACTTGTTTGCGAGCGCTCTCCCACGGTGGCTTGCTATGCTTTGTTAAAAGGGTCGGGCTTGACCTGAGTCCTATATGACCTGACTCACGTTTCCAAACAATTCTGAACAATTGTCCTATCCCAACTAATCCTTTCAGCGTTGACAATTTTTTTTGAAAAGTTGACATGAAAAGCCTTTGTTTGACATTCACCGCCCGCTAATTAAACAGCTTCCAGTAAGTAGCTGATAAGCCCTCAGACATCGTGGGAAATTTCTGAATCTTCACTGATCCTCTCATGCCCTTCACGACCAACAATGACTCCACCTCCCGATTAGATAGCCTTGTTATTCGCTATCGGCGTTACAACTTTTTAGCCAGTATGATTATCCTCACTATGAGGTTGTTCAGCACTTTAAAGAGATCACAAGTATACTTTGTTATTTGGGAGGTGGAATTTCTTGCTAGGGCTCTACCTTTCGTCGTTACTCAAGCCTCAAGCTACGTTAACCTAACCAAGCGATCATCAATTTGAGCGGTTCAGCTTTGAGCGACTGCGGAGCGAGGCCCAATATATAATCTAACGTATTCTGGGTTATTCTAACCTAACCTAATTCACGCGGCCGTAAGTCGTAAATCCTTTCAAAGTGACGAGGAAATTAAGCAGCGTGAAAAACAACCTATCCCAAAATTCCGATCCGCAAATGGAACATCCGATCGGAAAACAGTATTTCCGATTGGGAAACTGCGATTTCAGATCGGAATTCGGTAGTTTTTGATCGGAATTGGAATCGGATTCCCAACCGTTGTGTGCTAATTGGATTTGGAGTCGGATCTAGTCGGATTGGTTACAATTTCACATCAGAAATTCCCGATTTTCTTTCAGTATTTTGGACAGGGAAGAAGGACATGATTCCACCTTGGGTGAAATTCGCAATTGCAGTCCTGCTAAAGCATAAAGATTTGCACCAGTGACTATAGGTTCGGAGGCATGGTATGGAACTAAAGTTGGAAACCAAAAGGGGTGTGTCTCCATGTCTTAAGTTGGGTTGGATAGGTACAGTTTTAGGTTGGATTTAGGTTAAGAGGGTATGGTGTTGGTTCCGTTGGGTAATGATGCAACTAGTTTAGGGTAGGTTCGGTATAGTTTTGAGCGACCTTTACACTAAGCGAAATTACCAGCAATAAATTAATCTTTGGAGCCACAATGAACACGCTCTTTGAATCCTAGATTCGAACAATCGGTCATTACTTTCCACCCACGAAATAAATCACTTTCAAGGAACTACAAACGAACCGCCCGGGGAAGCTGTGTGCTTCTTGAAGTAAAGGTGTTCCTTCCAGACCATTTCTTGCTGATTGACCCACCGGCCAGATGTCTGCTCTGGTCAGCCGTCGATTTAATCCAGCTGCTATTAGCATCTGCATACTTCGCAGATTTTCGCAGATGGACCCGACGGGCTATGTCGGGCTGCGCCGTGCACCTCCCACTGCAGGGGCTGCGCCGGTGCGGTGGTGCGGCGGTGGTGATCCGAAGCAAAGGTGAGCGGGGGCAGGCGCTCTGCGCAGGTGAGCTACCGCCTCCAGTTGAGGTCCATCTGCCGGGATCGTTTAGGCCATCCTTTCCGGCGGCTGTGGCCCCTCATCTCCCGGTGGATCTGGACCAATCTCGAATTTTCCTCGGTTCCGGCTTGCCTGAGTCAGGGTTAGGTTTCCTTCGACTAGCTTTGCTCTGAAAAAGAATAATTCTTCTTTGTAGTGTTTGCAGAGATCGACGTACACTAAATGTTTAAGGTTGCATTTTCAACCTTTTGGTTCAACCTCTACGACGTTAAGCCGAGCGGAGCGAGGCACAAGCCACGTAAACTTAACCTAGGGTTACCTAATTAAACGGTCGCCAAGCCGATCGGAGCGATAGCGAAGCGAGGCACAAGTGACCAACTAATTTTGGTAAACGGCAAGGGGCTTGGTTAGGTTAGGTTAAGCTAGGTGGGATGCCTCTTGCCTCTCTCCGCTGTCGTTCCGCGATTTGAAGACGAAAGGTTGAACCAAAAGGTTAAAATTGCCATCTTAAAAAATTAGAGTGTAGATTTTGGAAGTAAAAATGAAGCCTACCTATGTTCAGCCATATAATTCAAAAGGTCTCGGTGAGAGCTTTCCATTGATGTGGCTGAACATAGGTCTATCTTGAAAAATTACCAAAATACGTTCTACCCCCGTCTCATTTTCACACCCAAAACAATTAAGAACTCCCCAGAACATGCGTTTCGTTTTTACTGTGTATAGCTTCTTGCGTTTTACCTTCCGTCGCAGAACTGAGCGGACAACTTAATTATATAGTTTACGCCAAAGGTGATTGCCCAATGTGGTGCGTAATTTGGTCCCTACGATAAGTAAGCAGTATCAGGCTTGCGGACTCTGCTATGTTAAGTGAGGTGTCTTTTTCCTACTCCTATGGACTTTTTTGTGGAATAATTCAAGAAATGGAAAACTCAACTAGCTTTAGAACTTACAATGCAAGTTTTTTATTGCTGAATAACGGCCCTTCTTATCCAAAGGTGTTTGTCCTTCACTTGTATCCGCTCAAGGATACAGATTAGGGGAAACTGTATAACTCGACAAATTCTCCTAGACGTATTTATTATTTAAAATTGAAACACCAAAAAGCTATAATCCTCGGATTCGAAAACAAGTTTTCTCATAAAACGACTAGCTATAGCGTCTACGGGCTTTAGCAACAGGATTGGAGAAAAATAGCAGCAATTAATGAATCTGACGTCGAATTTTTCTCACATCAATATAGATGTCGTCGTACGTGATCGTATGTATGGTCAAGACCAAAAATCAAGACCTCCTCCATGAATTTGAATTCAAAGAATTAAGTGTCCTGTGTCGCTGTTCGCTGTTGTTCCTCTCGGCTTGGCGACGAATCGTAGAACACTAAGAAAATTTAACCTCGAAAATTTACAGTTTATGCCGCTCAATAGACTTAGAGATACGCTCCCATTATGCGCGCGCGTGTATTTAAGAAAGGAAGTGAAATTGAGAAATAATTCGAATTCAAGCGCGGGAAACGTGTACGGTCACGTGACACACAGGAAGGGCATGCTTTCTGTGAGCGACCTGCATAAGAAATAGTCACGTGGCAAGCTCACGTGACGTTATTTGGAACGAGTGCAAGTCTAAAAAAACAGGCGTGCTTATCGAAATATAAAAATGTTTGGCGTAGGCGAATACGATATTTCTCATATGGTTCAATTGTAATAATTGTCTATGACATTTAAGAAAAATTGTGGTATTAGTAATTTTTAAAAGTGTAAGCATCTCATCAACCCGATTTCAATTCCGATTTCAATTTGCCACCTTCTATCATTGTCGCCATCAAACCAAGAGGAGCGAGTCTTAGGGCATGTCTAACAATAAGAACTTGTCTTATGCAATCCATGTTAGACTAAATTTTCCTAATATTTAGGGAATTTCGTCATCCTGTTGGATCTATACTGATGACCCAACTCGTTCCTACCGTAATACAAAGCGGCTCAAGTTGGTACTCTTGTGAGGCCCTTTTTCAACAGGTATTTATTGAGCGTACTCGATTAACCGGATGACAGCATCATCAAGATTATCCCGTTATTTCAGAGAGCAATCACCTCTGGACTTAGCGGTAGTAGCCCCCCCCCACCTATAGTACCCCTCCTTCGGATACCTTCCTTCTCAAAGGTATTTCTAGTGACTAATCTGCGTCTGCTTACCTACAGTCACGTCATTGGTCTCAACCCTTCTAGAATTTTGGGGGAAGGGGACATCTTTCAAGTTGTTTTCAAACTCTTAAAGGCGCGGTGAAGTCGATACAAGTAGGCGCAAGAAATTTAAGTAGCTGATCAAGGTATACACAGATTGATGTGAAGTTCACTCTATGGGAAACTACGACCTGCACTGAATTTGAAATGTTTAATTTTCCATCTTTTGTGTTCCACTTTTGATAGCCAAGTCTAGCGGATTGAGGAGCGAGGCACAGGGCTCTTGAGTTAACCTAACCTACGCGGTAGTACATCAATAATCCTCATAATGAAACGAAAGGTGGAATCGAGGGTGGGATTCAAACCCTTAGATCTGGGATTAGAAGGTTTAGCCTATAATACAAAAGCACTACAAAACCCCAAAACGGGGTGGGAGATAGCTAACAATAAGAATGGTTTGTTAGGGTGGAGTTGCATGCTCAAACTTACCTCATTACAGTAGCCTCAGGCCAGTAATTCGTTCTGTTCAATCATTATTTTAAAAATTAGTGAAATGGTTGGTTACTTTTAATGAAAATTTCCAGCTATGTGTGCATAGCAATGACCTTACTTTAGGACAGAGTTGCCCGAGCTTTTCGCTGCATTATTTAGAGCGCATTTGATTTAAAAGAATCCCCACATAATCAGTATTGTTAGAGTACTGATAGCTTTGTTTAGAAAGATTCTTCCTATTTTGTCAAAAAAAATATTCTGTGATAAAATGATATTTTACTGTAAAGAAAATTTCAGCTATGGCGATGACAAAAGCGGGCTACATTTTAGAGTGCTTTTACTTGCGATGAAATGCTCTCAACGAGATTTTCGAGGCTTGTCGAAACAAGAGATGGGCGACATCATCACAACATAAATAAATCCGAAAGAAGAACCAATCAAACAAATATGAAAATTAGAGAAGTTAAAGGAATTCAAAGAATTTCCACCATTCATCCAGAAAGAGGAATGAATACAAAAAATTAATCAGTCTTTTTATTTATTTTTTTTCAATCCGTTTTTGCCCAAAACAAGGCGCGGTGTAACCTGCTCTATAAATCTTTATGTGTCTCATGAACACATCGCAAATATGTGCGCCTTTGATAATGCCGTCAAGGTCATATTTTCGCACAGGCGTAAAAGCAAAGCGATAAAACTTCTTTCTTTGTTTTTCTTTTTTTAATTTTTTGCTAGCAGTGCTTGCTTTTATGAAGTGAGAAGGGGTCATTGCCTTCGAAGTTGCCCCAAATACTGTATTCTCGGGAACGGGCCTTATTTCCAACTTATGTTTACCAGAGTTTACGGGAAACAAATGAAAATTTTTTGTGATGAAGACATCTGAATTCAGCCGGTCTTCTTGCAGCGGCTTTAATATGTAAACTACGTGCTCAGCCAGAACTAGTGAATTTTTACTGATTATTCTGTGAAAATCGTGTCACTGGAAATTCATTAAAATTCTATAGAAAACTATTGAAATTCCGCTTGTTTCTAGAAAATATTTCGGGTTTGGAGGATCAGTAAATTATTGGTGATGGCCCACATTCCATGACATTTAACTTGTAAAAGGGAAAACTTTTCAAAGATATTAAATTGCCTTTGGCACTAATACATGTTTTTAAAAAGGAGAAAAAAGTTGCGGAATGTTTTTAGCTTATGTTAGGGAAAAAAATAGATCAAAATCGCGCTGCGAATGCTGATACAAGTTCTTTTCATTCTCAAAAATATATATTTTTGGACCTAAAAAATTCCCGGAAAAAAAACAAAAACAAAAACACAAAACAAAAAAAAAACTGGAATCGGACCTTGACGCTTAGCCCTTAACAGTTTTTAAAACAGTTCAGAAAATCACTTAAGAATTACACAGGAAAAACCGAAAGCAGACCTCAGAAAATTTAAGGGATGGCGATGAAAACCCGATGGCTTACAACCGAGCAACTCAGTGTTTTGGTCGGACCGAAATCGCGGTTGGCGGATTTGATCCACTCGCGAGATGGGCGTGACCCCAGCATCCTCTGAAGTTCAAGTCCGTTTTTGTTAAGGTCAAAGTTCCAGGCTAAGCCTGGTTTTACTCGTTGAGCACCAGCATCAGCTGAGCCGGCCGGTCGCTTGCCAAGTCACTCATGTTATTACGTCATTGGCGTAGTTGAAAGCAACCGGCAGTGATGATCGGCCGGTAGTGGCGACTCGCCCGTGGGGACCGGATCGGATCGGACTGGCCCTCGTACTCCAGGCAGCGCGTTGACCTCGCGAAGATGGTTCGGCCAACCTGTTGGACCACCCGAGACCGGACCTGTGAAAAGAGGTACCCTTTACCCTGTCAACAGTTTCGGTGTCATCTTACGCGTATCTTTCGCCGTTGAGCGGATTTTCTGAGGAGTGGGGCACATGGCACTTAATCTAACCTGCCTTAACCTCCCAAAACTGGTGCGAAGGGGTGACAACTCGTGATATCTGGTATACAAAAGGCCTTGATATCCAGTTGACATCCTTGATATTCTGCTGTTGGATTCGGTCAAAACTCGGCTGTTTTCAGCTATTTTTCAAGTTTTTCACTCTTTGACCACTGTCCACTGATATCTGGCTTATATTTAGGTATATCCAGCTGATATTTTTTAATGTTTGCTGAAGTCTGTCCGATATGTAATTGAAATTTGGTCGATTTTCTCTTGATATCTGTTTGTTATACCTCTGATATCCGACTGATATCCCTGATATCCTGATATCCGGTGTACAAGATTTCCACCAAGTTGTTACCCCTTGACTGGTGCTGCTTTGTTGGCGGCAGTTATTATCACCAAAAAAGGAAGCTGTGTAAGGCTTAACGATCAAAACGGTACCGGAGCGAGGCACAATGTAGTTAACCTAACCTAAGTTAACCTCACAGGTATAGGTTGATAGGGTTATTTGATATTTTGTGTGATGGATTTCTGCTGATTGTTTAACGTGGCCCACAAGATATTAATGGCAATGACCTTTAAAGTTCAGGTTTCCGCAAAAACAAAAGAACAAAAAAAAGGCAAAGGAATATGAGGGTAGTGAACTGTACAGTGATGTCCATAAGTGACGGGCCAAATAAAATCTAGTGACTCTTTATTTGCAAACTAATGTGTGTTGTCAGCAGTGTGTGGGATGGGTCGGGGAAGGTTCCGGGGGAAAGGCGGGCACCTCCCCTTGCCTCCATTCCCTCACATTGCCCTGCCCTAGACAATGCTGCGAACACACTTCATTAAAAAAAAAAGTCACTAGATCTTGTTTCGCCCGTCACTTGTGGACATCACCGTACCTGTTATCGTATAAGTCACTAAATCGATCGAAGCGACAGCTCAGCGAGACGAAATGCACCTACCTTAACCAAGGTTATCTTATATTAACCTAACCTGCATGGCTGCCTGTTTTCATTGTCTAGTGAAAGGTTTAGGAAGAACTCAGAAGGTAGCAAAGGCGACGTCTCCAAAAACTGGTTGTGCTTATTCGTAAATTTCAATAACTTGTCCAGGTGCTTCGCTGAATGTCGCGTTCAGGTAAAATACTCCGGCAGTGAAACAGCATTCAAATATCTCGCGACAGAGTAAACATAGCGCCAGTTGCAGTAAAGTCAAGTTCAAACATCAAAACGACCCTAACCTCAATCCCTTGACCTAAAAATAAAAATTTGGCTCTGCTGACAAATCAAGTGAAGACGATTTTGGAATCTAAATAGCTACGGATCGGCAATATTCGTCCGCTATTAACTCAGATACCCATTTGAATGTTTGAAAACAAAGTTGTGGCTCGTGCCAGAAAACAAGCAAACACTATCTGCTATTGTGCCGGTCTATATACAGGATGATTCCAGTTGAACGGTCAAGTCAAAAATTCTAGACAGGCAGGACGATTCTTATAGACCAGACGGTTTTGGGTGTGAAAATAAAACGAGGGTAGTGCGTATTTTGGTAATTTTCCCAGATAGACCAATGTTGGCCACATCAATAGAAAGCTCTTGCGGAGACTTTTTTAGTTATATGGCTGAACATAGGCTTATCTTGAAAAATAATCAAAATATGTACCCCCCATTTTAATTCTACCCAAAACAGGTTAGAACTCGCTTTAACACGTTGTTCCGCTTCTACTGTGTAGGTCTTTACGTTTGCCACATGCCCATATAAGCTATCTAACGTATTTGCATTGTACGCAGATTCTCATACGTTTCCATGTAATGATCCTATAATCTGATTGTCTCGAATATTTTTGCACATTTACCGAAAAGCGAGACATTTTTACTTTCGAGCTTGTATGTTTTCGCTGATTAAGCCGAAAGCTGAGCCGCCTATTTAACCATGTTCTGATTGGCCATCTCGTGGGAAATCGTCATGGGCGCGAACATGAATAAGATCCAGCTTTTATTCGAACGATATCAGCAAAGTGGGAGCTAATAGGGACGGATGCGTATCCCGAAAGTGCTCGTCAGCAGCCGATACATCCAAACACGCAAGTTGACATCCAGAGGGAATGAGGCTTGCTCGCCTGTCTCGAGTCTGGTTTGTGGACGGACACTCTTTGCACCCGTTGTTTTGAACCAAGAGTCCACGTTATCAGGACATGGAAGCGATAGTCACGACCCCATTCCGCGAATGGGTGAAATCCACTTTTCGTTAATTTCCTCGTGGAAAACCACGAACAAAATCTTTTTGTTTTAATAGGCGATTCAGTGATGTTTTAGATAAATCTTTTGGTCGAAAAATCGCTTATAAACGTCTCAACTTGCAATCCAAATCGCCATTAGTGATAGTCAAAGCGGTGTGTATTTCTCTTCGAAAACGGACCAGATTGTATACTTTAGAGGTTATGTTTTGTACTTACATCTTGTGTTTCTTTTTTCGTCCCTAAACGGGAGAGAGCGAGACTAGACACTCATCTTGATCTAACCTAACCTGACTGTCGCCAAGCCTGATGAAGCTTACTTTTCGGTGGCATGAAGTTCCGCGCCGAGAAGTAAGAGGCGTTAGGCTTTATGACAACCGAATGGGGCGGAAGCGAAGCGAGGAAGGCACGAGGTACCAAACCATCGTTGCTTAAAAAACCTATAAAAATCGGGGAAAATTTGGAAATGACAGGGCAAATTTAATTCAGAAAAATGACTGGAGAAACGTCAACCAGAGTAAAGATGTCCGAAAAAATCAGAGCGAAGCTAGCATAGTAAAATATAAAGCTTCTTTAAGATCAGACAGCGGATTATTGATCGGTTAGCACCGTCAGAGAAAATGGGAAAAATGTGTCAGAAAAATATCAAGGAATTTCGCGGGTAATGCTGGTAACCAAGATTACACGAAAAAGAAGGTTAAACCCACTGATCTACGTAACCATGCTTAGGACCTCACACGGGCAAAAATTGTTAGCAGATAACGCGTTCATTGATGTAAGGTGCTATTTATTTTAGCAGCCGTCGCTAACTTCTTAGCAGCCATCGCTAACGTTAGCTGTAGATACTGATAAGTTAGCAAGAGCTACAAATTGAGCAAATTTATCTGTTTAGCAGCCGTTGCTAACATTTTAGCAGCTATATCTAACGTTATCAATGACTGCTAAAATGTTAGCAATGTCTGCAAAAATTATTTGTAACTTGCTGTATCAATGAACGCGTTAGCTGCCTCTGCTATTTTTTCCCTTGCATATTATAATGGAAGGTCAAACTAACAAGATGGGAAACAAGCAGTATGGAAAATTCAACCTTTCCAACTAGTGTGGCATTTGTTTTCTGCGGGTGGTCTCCACCCGATCGCATTTCTCATGTTTTTATCAGCAAAGGGAATGTGGCAATAAGAGACCTTAAAAGGACAATGGCCTGAAAGACTCCTTGATGTGATGAGTGTGAATGCTTTCCATTACAAAAGTGCATCACGAAAGTGCATCTTACGATGCACCAGCTCAGCGTTCTTTGATTGTTGCGTGCAAAGTTGGCATCTTGTGTCCGAACTTTTTTTATGCGTCTTCCCAGTGTTGGTGTAGATTCTACCGGAACTAGAGCTGACGCCTCCTATTCCGAACTTGCTCTGAAACGTAACTGATAAGTGTGTCATCTTATATGCTCTCAAGAAGGTTGCATTCTTTCCCACCTCTCTCGTTTTCCACCCCAGCTCAACCTCTTTTACAATACGAGGATGTAGAATCGCGTAGATTAGGTTGGGTGACTTGTCACTGCTGTCACTCCGCTCGACTGTCATCTAAGATGTCGCGAACTTATCGGCGGATGGCTGCTGCCACCGAGAAGCGGCATCAAGCTTGACGGACGTTGGCTTATGTTATGTTTGGTCAGGGTTGGTCAAGTACTTCGCCTTGCTTGGCTTGGTGGGTGACGTAAGGTGGAACAAACGAGACGAGTGCAACCTCTATCCCATTGTTTCAGTATATTGACCGGGGCGCACTTCTCGTTGTGTCTTTATTCTGCTTTAAATATTTGGCGCATTGCTCTGGCCAGAAAACGGTTTCGCGCTCATTACGGAGGTTTTCTTTCTTTCTTTTTTCTAGACGGTTGCATTGTTTTGGAGTACCTGAACGTTTCCCTCAAGGCAAATTTATTCATGCAACAATTCTTTTAAAATTCGTGCTAGTAAGAAGACTGTTTTTTTTCGTCAATTTTTGTTGTTTCATTTTCTTTTAAAAAAGATACACTGATAAAAATAAATCCTGGTTTGGAGACACCAATCCCCATTTTGGGGTGAAAGTAAAACGCGACCATGTTGTGTTTTCACTAGTTTTCAAGGCAGGCCCTTTTACAGCCAAATCAATCGAAAGGGCTTATTGGCGAGAGCTTTCCATTGATATTGCTGTTTGTGGGCCTACCTTGAGCACTAGTGAAAATAACTTTATCCTCACTTTTACTTTTACCTATTTAAATTCATTGATTGAATTACTCAGGGATGAAGTATCTTTTAAGGTCAGTTCTATTCGCACGCCTATGTTAATACAATGGAGACTTGAACGCACGGAAACCAACATAATGCACTTTAAATGGGATGTGACTTGAACGCACGGAAACAAACCTAATGCATTTTAAGTTTAGCAGCGTGTGAAAGTCACCTCGATCTTTTAATGCCCCTTAAAACTTCGATGCTTGTTTCATTCAAGCTTCGACTATGTGAGGCTTTTATGTAGAAAGAGATAACACTCGTTTCTCTGTCCTTCTCTAAAAATCCTCGCTATGACGTCCGAGCAATGTCTACAGACTCGTTCAATAAATAAAACACTAATTATGGAGATTTCGCGGCGAGCGTAATTTTACTAGCTGACTCACCTTTAATTTGCCCCGAATAGATTTAAGTCTGACCAGCACGCGTAAACCAAGTTTAGTGTCCGTCTTCGCGATTGGTCCAACAATTTGATTACAAAACAATTGAAAGTATCAAAAGGACAAAAGGTCGAGATACACGAAGTGGCTTTGATAGGGGTCTATGAGAATTTCGAAGGTCGGAAGACATAGTCATCACATAGAGCACTCGTGCCTCGGTGTTTTTCTTTTGTTTCGCACCTTTTGGAATGATGGGCATTTCCGGTGTCGATTCTAAGTCGTGCGTCAAGAGTCAAAAACGAGCGACCTTCAAATTCGAAGTATTGAGTTCATTTCTACACTATACCTGCTGAACTCTTTCGGGGAAATCACTTTTTACGGCAAGTCTCCACAAGTTACCTATAAATTTAGGCCCAGGAAAATAAATATTATCAATGAAATATTAGAAACTTTCAGGACGTCAAGATAGGGATATAAGAAGATACCCTAGCCTAAAATTGCTGCCGAAGTTCAGTTTTACTACCTTAAAAATAGCGTTAAAAATTGATCTTTTTTTTCGAAGTAATCTAAAAACAATAATAGTTCCTTAAAGACCAAAAAATTGCGCTTCAGGTCTAAATTTTTAAGATCTTGCGATATCTCAAGTCGTTAAGTGATGTCACTTTTACTTTTTGTTCAATTTTAACGCTATTTCTAAGCTAGTAAAAATGAATTTCGGCAGCAATTTTTGGGCTTTGGTATCTTTTTATACAACTCTCGTAAAGTCTTGAAAGTTTCAAGAAAACGGGGGCGGCAATTCGAGGCATACCCCTTGTCAGTTTTCTGAAAGAATCAACTCACTACCGCCCAGCGATGCCGCTCGGGAAAGAGTATTCGAGAATATATTTTCAGTTCAGTATTGTCACTATTTAATGGATAGTACCCCTCAGGAAACCGCAAATTCAATAATTTAAGCATTTTCCAAAGATGAAAATTGCGTATTATAGTGGAGAAAGTCCTTCCAATTTCTCTTAACTTAAATTTCACTCCAAATACTTTGGGCTGTTATGGGTTAATCAGCGCGTGGCAGATTCTAACGAAACCAGAATTGATTGAATAACTGACGTACGTCCCATATGCACCGGGATGGGCGCTAATCTGTTCTGCAAAGTTGCCTTTGCTCCCCCCTTGTATTCTGTCTTTCGTCATCTTCCGTCGCCTTTCTTAAATGATAGTTCCGAGATGAAGTAATTTCTTGTATGAAGTGCCTCCGATTGTGCTGTGTGTTCAAATAGTACGTAATTTGCCATGTCGTGGGACGGCCCATCGAGTAGAGAACGGAAGTAGTAACCCACCAGTCAACTAGTCTTCTACTAAATTTTAGATGAAAGGACTTTGTAATCTCTTCTAGCGATGCAATTAGTAGACCTTTTGTTCAATTTATACCATCATAATTAACGATAAACTACTAATCTTATCAAACGATGCAATAAATTGCGGTCTTTCTCTCAAGGCGTTGTGGAGCGTTGACGCTTTAGCCCACAGGCGTTTTATATGAGACTTCTTTTCAATATTGTTTAACAAAACGCTTCACAACAAACCTATGTCAACGGAACCAACCTAACCTAAACTAACCCGATCTAGGCAAATCTTACATAGAATAACCTCATCTAGGCTAACCTAACCATGGCTAACGCAACCTAGGCTACCGTAACCTAGGCTAACATAACCTAGACTAACCCAACCATGGGTAAAGCAACCTAGGCTAACGTAGCCTAACCTAGGCTAACGTAACCATGGCTAACGTAACCATGGCTAACGTAACCTAGGCTAACGTAGCCTAACCTAGGCGAACGTAACCTAGGCTAACGTAGCCTAACCTAGGCTAACGTAACCATGGCTAACGTAACCATGGCTAACGTAACCATGGCTAGGAACCAAGGCTAACCTAACTATGGCTAACGGAACAAAGGCTAACCTAACTATGGCTAACATAACCTAGGCTACCCTAACCATGGGTAACGCAACCAAGGCTAACGTAGCCAAACCAACGCTAACGTAACCATGGCTAACGTAACCTAGGCAAACGAACCTAGGCTAACATAGCCTAACCTAGGCTAACGTAACCATATAACTAACGGAACCTAGACTAACCTAACTATGGCTAACATAATCTAGGTTACCCTAACCATGGGTAACGCAACCTAGGCTAACGTAACCAAGGTTAACCTAACCTAGCGCGGTTATTTGTCGATAATTCTCATAATTCAATGGGAGTACATTCCGATTGGGACACATCAGAAGCAAAACGCAACATCCCAACCTTGCCGTGTGAAGATCCAAGCCGAGAATCTTGGAGGGAAGGAGGAGGGAGGGTACAGCAGTAGCAGCGCCGGCCGCGGCGTTCCGGTTCCGGTAGCCGCGACAGCAACGCTGCGGTATAGCAGAGCGCAGCGGCAAGGCTCGCCTTAGGACGAAATTGGATTCTTCGTTTTGCAAAAAGAATCACGAGATCATTTTTTTTAAACAATAACATTACAAATCTGAACTGGTGCCGTGAAACCATGGGATTGCTAACCTTGAGCTCGGATTGACTTGTGATGTCTGAGGGACATTGCGCGAGCCCTGTCTACACTAGGACCAGGATTCGTGCACCACCTTTATGGACTATTTCACTGGGTAAAAAGAAAACAGGAAGAAGAAGCGTCTTGACGACACATTCCTGAGTGGTCGTTGGGCTGACATTGTGAGCAGCAAGTGGAATATGGCTTGTTTTTAGGAAACAAGCCGCAAAGAGAAATTAAATGCAGCACTCCAACCTTCTTTAAAAAGCCGGAGACTTCTATAAGCCAAATAATATTTTTGCTACTACGGATCGTTTTTGCCGCTCTTTTTTAAGTCTGCCCCCTTTCCGTAAGGTTTCCTCATTTTTTTCTTTTTTTTTCTTTTACGTCTATTGACCCGGCCACAGCGTTTACATTGGATACTTCAACGCTCGGGCAATGACAAGCATGCACTCATATGGGGGAGACTTAAACGCACGTAAACAAAAGGCTGGAGTGTAATTTAATGGACCGGACGGGTGAATAGCCACTTCTTCTTCTTCTTCTTTTTAATTACGAAGAAGCATCTTTTTAAGGAAAAAAATGATGAGACGCAAAGAAGCAAGGGTAAAGCCCTCGCAAAAATCCTGGTTCTTTTACCAATGTTACCGAATGTTTCTCTGGGTATTTTGATCTTATATCGACCCTTGCAAGGGCCCATTCCTTGGAAAGGCAACATTAAGTGTCCCCATAAGTCATGGAAGCCAGGTTGTCGGGCCTGAAAACACGTTGCCTTAAGGCAAAAAAAAACCAATTGGTAATAGCTAAACGGCGTCGTGCTGTTTAGGTTGCCTATGTTGTGCACGCTCAAGACTTGTTCTCCAACTACCAGTAGTAAACATATCTATAAAAAAAGAAAAGAAAAGAGCTCCGGCGCATTTGAGTCTTTTGTCGGAGCTGCAGCAAATTTGCGGTGAGGAGACTGGTTAACACCCTGGAAAGAACCAGGTTTGTTCTTATGGCATACACTTCTGGTTGAGTTCGACATGGCGAAATAGCTGAGTGGTCAGCGTGTCCGCCTGTCAACCTCAAGATAGTGGGGTCGAACCCCGCCCCCACATTGTTTATTCCTCCTCTCTTTCACGGAGGCCTCGGTCACTTAAGTACACTTCTAAACACGTCTTTCAAACGTCTTCTCAGTGGCCGAGTGGTTAACGTCGCTACGTCACCAGTGATGGTGTCTAGACTCGGTCAGAGGTTCGTGGTTCAAATCCGCGATTAAATGCCACGCGCGGCCTCGCAAAATCGCGGAGATCCTTGGAATCTGGCCGGATGGGTAACACCTCGCCAGCCACGGAGCCGCTGAGAAGACATGTACCTGGCCTCAGATCTGACGAATTGCGCGTCAGGATAGGTAGCCCTTCAAACACCCCATCCCGTAAGATCTGGGAAGTTAAGGGGGGGCTTAACCACAGGTATTTTTGTATTTTTTTTTTCAATTTTGTTAATGCTTTTGTAGATACCGGTAGAAGAAGTTAGAGCTCCGTGGTTCAAATCCGCGTTTAAATGCCGTGGACAGCCACGCCAAATCGCGAAGATCATTGGAATCTGGCAGGATGGACATCGATTTTCACAGAGTAACCAAATGTTTTTAATGGATATTTCCATCTTGAATCGATTCTCGCTTAGGCCCTTGTTCCGCTGCACGCATCATTCGTGCGCAAATTTTCAAAGTTTTAACGAGGAGGAAAAGGAGTGTTGTTCTTGCCCAAAACCCAACACAAAAGGCATGACTCGCTCTACGGAAGGGGTCCGACTAGAAGTTTGATAATGTTAATGCCCGAAAAAGTAACTTTTTTCTTGTAAATGTACTGTTAAACATATTTTTCTCATAAAAAATGGAAATCATTAGGCTGCTGCAAAGCCGACTTTTTTCTGCCATTTGTACGATTTTAACCAAGAGGGGTTTGAACTACCATTGTCTGAACCATCGTAGTAACAACTCCCATCCCGCAACGACCGTCGAATTACTCTAGGCCTTTGAACAAACAGAGAAGGTTATTAACGAGCAAATTAACCGAAACTATCAGTGTCAATAATAGGACACTGTAAGTGAAAAAAAAAACAATAAAAAAGCCAAGCTGAGCAAAGCGATTGCGGAGTTAGGTGCAAGGCAAGGTCGCCGTGGTAGAACTGAGGTAGTAAGAAGAACTGTCCGTAGAAGGAGTAATTCGACACGGACATCCGTACGGATATCCGTATATTCATGTAAACGACCACAGGCCGTATACATTCTTACGGAAATCGTCACCCTGCGACCACATGTTTCTCCATACGGATATCCATGCGGATGTCCATGTCCGTGTTGAAGTACGACCAGGGGTAATTAACCATGAGAGAAGTACTGCTCTCATGGCCTAACTCAAGAGGTTTAGGAAGATTTTGGCGAGAAGGCTAGATTTTGGTTTCGCGTCGAAGTGGAGAAGTAAGCTGTTGAAAAGTTAATACCCTCGTGGTGCATTACAGCAGAGCACTGTGTGTATGTGTTGAAGTGGTGTCTGCTCGCAGCTCGACTCAGCGTCTGGTCACTTGTTCTTTTGTCGTCTTCCGCCGCCGCCGGCGCACTGCCCCTGCGTCCGGCTGCGACAGTCTGCGAGCTAAAGACCTTCACCCAGAAATCACGTTCGTCACTTGTGTCGCCTGGCCGGCCGCCCTTTTGCGACGGATCGTCTCACCGACGAGACGCGCTACATTGGAGTGGTGCCGGCGTTTTCGACATGCTCCACCGTGGTTTAATTTTTTCCATTACGTAAGGATTAGTGACATAAAACCGAGTAAGGTCATAAGATTCTTTCCTCACCATTCCTCACCGACTATGCGCCTCCGATTCGTTTGAAATTTTTGGGTGTTAGCAGCTAATTTTAGCCTAAAATTAGCTGCTAAAATTGATAACGTGTAGATTTAAATCACCATTAAAATTTAACCCAATTTTTATTTGCATTAAAAAAATGGAAAATCAATGAGTGGAGCCCCTTTCGAGCAAAGAATTTAAGGATTTTGCGGCATCTATATCTTGAGTCATGGCAATTTCATAGATATGATTGTCTCAATACATGTGCAATTTTCTTGATACTTTTTAGCATAGCAGCTAAATAGCATAGCAGAGAATATGTGTTTCTTGTAGTGTCTATTGACCTGACTGCCCCATTTAAAATGTATTAGGTTGGGTTCCGTGCGTTCAAGTGACCTCTCATTTAAAATGCATCAGGTTGGTTACGTCCAAGTCTCCCTATATTAATGCATGTCGGGTCGATAGCAACAACCTTTCTTTTTCGTTCTGGTGTCTTCGCGTTCATACGACACCTGAACAATACAGAGCAGATGAATATTTTGTTTATATTCATCGGCATTGACTTAGACACGTGCCTACGTCTATTCAGTCCCGTTCCGCTCAGCTGTCTCCAAACTTGACACCGCTTATTTTTAGATCAGGTTACGTTATGCGAATTGAAGTTATGGTTGCGCGGCTTGGCGACCAAAGGTGGAGCATAGGTGAAATGTTCCACCTTTTAAATCGGCGGAGAACCGACGGGACGTTGTGCTGTTGCACGCGTCGGTATTTTCACTGCCCGCCCGCCGTAGTGCCCTTTGTTCGTCGCCTCCCGACCTACCTCAATCTTCTCTTTGGTTACGCGCGTGAATACAGGGATCCAAGGCCAAGGTATTATATACCTTCGGACTTTGCCGGATTATATATTGGACTTCCATGACGATCTGCCAGACTTTTGCAGATCCAAAATACTCGCCTTCTCAGTGTTATCCGTAGGTTTTGTCTATTTGATTAGATGGAAGTACCCAAGGTTATCTCTATGACACGAAAATAAAGAAACTGCTGCGATGATTTCAAAGAGCGCTCTGCAATTGTGTTCCACCTTCCATTGCCAAGCGGATTGACAGCGGGGCGAAGCACAGGGTAGCTTAGCTTAAAATTAAGTTAACCTGATCTAGAATATTGTTTTGCATCCTATGAATTATGAGGTATACTTTTTGGGCAATCCATTTAACTGAAACATTATTGCCGTTATAACGGCGGGTGTTCTATAGAACACCCGAGCGCAATGGACAGCGTTGAGTCCCGGTAGAGACAATGTGATTGGTTTATTTTTAGATCGAGACAGCTATTTAGCGTAGGAGGCTCTAATGAACCGCTTTGATTACGTTAAGCTCACGAATTCGTTGTTCGCGCTTTCGTTTGTTATAAGTATTGCCTACCTATTCTGATATAAGAGGCTTTTTAATGTGATGAGATGAACTATTCGCGGATAAAATGACTTTGTTGCGTCAACGAAACGTTTTGTTAATATAGCCTCAGCAAACCAGACTTATGACGATTTGCAAGAAAATGAATTGTTATCACGACGATGACAGTTGTTGCCGTAATATGTGAAGTTGCAACAACGATTCTGGTTTGCTGAGGCTATATTAACAACGTTTGTTGAGGCAACAAAGTCATATTCTCTGTGTAGATCCTTGTAGACTACGTCGGCCTCCTGTGTTTATGTCACCAGAAATGCTTTAGCAGGGCCGAAGTTTCCTTACAATGTACACTGTAACAGTGATGTCCGTAAGTGACGGGCCAAACAAAATCTAGTGA
>Ga0058701_10001016_pt1 | contig 19302 bp, 20 predicted proteins | sample AgamicOrMae_FD_97039 | JGI IMG/M metagenome (GOLD analysis project Ga0058701, IMG submission 97039) | Agave microbial communities from Guanajuato, Mexico - Or.Ma.e | ecosystem: Host-associated > Plants > Phyllosphere > Phylloplane/Leaf | place: Guanajuato, Mexico | collected 2012-06-04
AGAAAAAAAAAAAAAAAGAAAAAAAAAAAAAAAAAAAAAAAAAAAAATAACAAAAAAAAAAGACAGCCACCAAAGAAAAAAAAATGGGCTAGACAAAAATCAGTGAATTTCCTTGCAGTCAATGAGGAAAATTCTAGCAAAAAAATTATGTGAAAAAGTATTTGCAAAATTTTCTCGCTAAAATTTTGTTGTTCATTTATTTTTGATGTTAGTGAATCCCCCGAACCGTTCGCTCCATAATCAGGGGATAATACTTTTGTGGGTTGGAGGTCAACATAGGACACAATTTTAATTTCAAACAGGAAACGATACCCGCGCTTGTGGACGGTAACACCTCACTGATCACTGTCACGGTCACTGATATAGCGGAGAACATCTCTCAGAGCGTGCGCGGACATCGTACAACTTTATATCCTTTTATGTATTTCAGAATTTAGAGCTTGTAGCTAGAGCATGAATCCTTTGCATGAAAGCCGATAATTTTCCTTCTTCTGCTGTAAAATATATCGCAACCTCTAAAAAAAATGCTCGAAGCGAAATTATGCTCGAGGATGTTATCCGCCATATCCGTGAAGGAGGATGATGATGTTCGCTGGTATCGAGAAAGGAAAAGTAAGAAGCAACTCAAAGTTAACAAGAGACACGATAAAAAATGGACTAGATTTAAAGACATAATCAAAACCATTATCGTAACCAACCTATTGCATTTTAAATGTGGATTGACTTGAGCGCACGGAACCCAACCTAATACATTTTAAATGGGGCAGTCGGGTCCATAGACACTCCCTAAAAACAAATGAAACCAGTTGTTAAAAATCGATCTTAAAGTTTGCATTATCTTCGCTGAAATTCGGAGTAATTCCGTTTCCAGCCACAAATATAACAACATGGCAGCAAAATTTTGTTTACTTTTGAAGTGGTTTGAATCCATGTTGTGTTTTGTTGTTGCAGCCTCAAGACCCGATGTACATCGCAGCAAGCATAAAAGCATTGGCGAGGAGTGTTTACGGCGATGCGCCGTTCGGTGAGCTTCCCAGGCCGCGGTTCAGCTCACAAATTTGAAGGTTAAGTTCTTTCTCTTTTTGTTTTTAATAAATATGTCACAGCTGATCTGTCGGAATCCCCAGTATTTGAACTCTTGATTTTCGAGGTTGATTCCTCCTAACCACGAGAAGTCGATGCAGTAGCTAGGTTATCGTGTCTCTGCCCACTGCTTTCTTTTATTTTTATTAGCATGCCATCTTATTTTAAGATTTTTTATACTTAATTTTCCTTTTTTTCTTAGTATTGATCTTTCCATGCTGTGGTCTGAATCAAAAAGAAGAAAAAAAAGCTGTTTCATATTCTGCAGATATTTTTTAAAACGTATTTTATCAGGTCCGAGGCAAAAAGGAAAAAAAAATTTTTATCACTGAACCACTGGAAATTAGCTTCTCATTAGTTTTCGATCTTTCCTACACTTCTTGTGCCAATGAGAGATGAGCAGTCTTTAAGTTTAGATTTGTTGTCTGTCTTTTTGAATGATTTTTTAAGTCTAGAAATGCACTGAATAAAAATGTGGCGATTGCAGGCTGTTTAGTGGATTCTTAAGGTATTTATGGGGAGTAGAACATTGTTAGTTCTATGCGCTTCTTGGATCCGTGGAGGTATTTTCGACCACATGTACAGACGAAATCAAAAGTTGTGTCGCTTTTTTATGTGAGCTTCATATGTTTAAGAACGACTTGAGCTTTCGGACCGACAAGAATGTGTGTGAATGGTCATTTACTGAGGGCTTTTGAATCGCGATCTTACTTTTGTGAATCTGGAGAGGATTTTTTGGACCGTAATTTTATTCCTGGACCAATGTAAATCTGTGCAGCGCGAAATCGACACATTTTTGGTCGGCGAATTTGGGAGAGTTCATTTGGACTAGGTAATAGTTTTGAGTTATTCTTCCTAAGGAGATTATTGACTATAATTTGTACCTGACTGAACAATTAGTTTTCTGTATTGTATTCTTCTTTGCTATTGCTCTTGGTCCGTAATAAGGCTTTATGAGGCTCGAGTATTGAGAGAAATGTAATGCTAGTTTGAAGCAAAACTTCTAGCAGATAAAAGGAACTTGCGTTATCGTGTTTAACGCACATCACTTTATTTCAAACTTTATATTACTGTCTATGATGAAATACTGCCCCACCTCGAAGAGAACCGGTTAATCGAGAATTTTCTGTTAGTGCGCTATCAAATGTTTTCTTTCTTCTTTCTCCTTTAAACTGACGTTGAGGATATCTCTTAGAACAGTTTTAATCTACATGGTGAACATTTTTTTCTACTGCATTGGCCGTAGCATAGGCAGAGACTCCGCTCCTCTCCCGCCATGACAATGCCAATAAAATTATGAAAGAAGTCGACCTTTTATCAAATATTCAGTAATGCTTTCGTCTTTAATTTTCTACCGAAAAGAGAGTTCTTCCGAAAAATCAGTTTAGCTTCAAAGTGGCGCAAAGCTTTCTAACGCCGACGAAACCTTGTATTGCATATAACGTAACCCATTTTTAGGTCTTGTTTAATAACATTTTTTAGGGAAACTAGGAGCGCTCCTTCGTATATCAAATGTTACGGTACTTTTTAAATGTTCATTTGTACGCAAAAATGATATTCGAAACGGCCTCTGTCTGTCCTGTGATCTTTTGGGCAGAAAACGTTAGAAATACAATTTTTGCTCTTTACGGTATTGCAAGTGTAACGAATGGTTTAGACTATCGTAGAAACAGGGAAGGCCTCTGAATGTTGTACCTTGAAATATTCTTGGTAGAAATGATTCTTTAGCTACGTTATGCAGCTGAAGAATAGCGTTGATGAATTAACGTAAATTTCAGCGATATCTCAAAGGAAATTCACGAAACACCTGCGTGTCCTCCCTTGACGTCTTGCACGGAATCCGATGTTATTTTTTAATCTTTTTACAGTGCAACTTAAATTGTTCTAGCTTACATGGTTTGAATGCGTGGTTAATTCGAGTCGTGGGTGTTCTGAAGTTTTCCTCGGTGACCTGACCTCCGATTTATTTCAAGTGCTCTGCTTGTGTTTTTTTTTTTCGTCTTTCTCTGTTTTTAAAAACATTTATGCTACCCGACTTACCGTATTTACCTGAGCAGTTTTGTTTGTGTAAGTTGCTTCAACAATCCTCGTTGAAAGAAAAATCTATTTTCAACCCATGCGCAGTAATGCGTATTTTTGTGACAACCTAAACTTTCCTCCCCAATACGATCAAGTAAAACAAGAAGGCGAACCTAAAAATTCTGAAATTTAAGCTTCTTTTAAATAGTGCTATGATGGCAAGCTTAAATCCATTCTAAAAAGCTTTTTTTTTCAGCGATTTTAGCTCTGAAATAGTTGACACAATTTGGTTTGTGAGTAAACACGGGTAACCTTGTTTTTTTCTTCTCATCTTTTAGGAGCATGTCACGTTTTGACTATTGCCTCAGATTTAGTCAGATTGGTGAGCGTTTTATTGAATCAAATGCCTGTACAGTGTTTTAATTTATTTGTTCTTCAAAAGAAAGATTTTTTGTGGGCTTTCTTTGCCTGCCTTGAAGGAAATTGCTTCTTTGTTCAGGGAACTGTCGTTTAATTGTATTTTCAATGTGACGAATTTTGTGCCGCACTACGTGAGTGCGATGTTTGAGTTCTTGAGACAGTTTTGAAGGATTTCGTGACTTGGTCAGCTTAAACCGCGGATTACGCGGAAACCGTAAAGAGACAATCTAGCTAGTATTATGTGCTTTGGATTGCTTGAGCTGAGCGATCCGAAGATGATGTTGATTTTTAGTTTATCTTTACCTGCTGAACACTCAAATCTGTCCGAGGCGCGAATTCTGGCAGGATGAATGCAAGGTTTGTGCATCAGTGTTCACTCTCTTGGTAATCGCCGGTTTCTTGCGGGTGGTGCTTGTCCATTGTATCAAAAAAATCTTTGTATTTTTGAGAAAAAAAACAAAAAAGAAAAGACGAATTGTTAACGTTACCTTTAGAGGTATCCCGCTCGAGGGTAGTTTCTTTTTTTTTTAATTTTTTATTATCATTATTAATGTTGTTTTATATATCGTAGGATCAAATTCCTTCGTAATAAATAAAAGAAAATGATGAGAAACGTAGCAGTTTCTACTTTTAATCATACTCGTTTCTTTCTTTTACAGGAAGGTGCTTAAAGCTGAATTCATTTCAGCTCACAGGAAATTTTATTTAGTTGAATTTTTGGGTCTTAAAAAAATTGCTTCTTTGTGAGGAAAGGTCAATTTTTTATATTCTCAAAAGCAGTGAATATATAGGGAACTTTTGACTTAACACGCGATGAAACTTGAAAACTTTGTACAGTATTGTAATTTTGGTTTCAGAAAATTCCCCCTCACCCTCCTTGTTCGAAAACTTGTTGACTGATCAGTTTCCACCAAGTACGGCTTCCAAAGTTTTCTTTTTTGAACGAAGTTTTCTCGCTCAAATGTTGAAAGCCGACGTGTCGGGAATGCAAAGTAACAATGCGTCGCGGCAACTGGCGTTTTACCTCTCTGTCTCTCTCTCTCTCTAAAATGGTGGTGCGCACAGACGTAGATATATCTTTAAGTAAGTAAACCATACATACCGGTAGTGTTAGACGCCGCTATCCCACTAGAGAGGAATTCTAACCCGATCGTTATGTTTCAGCTGATGCCGCCCTGTTCGTTAGTGTCCGAATTTTCTGCATTGCGTTCATTGTTGGTTCCTTTGCGAGACTCGTCGTGAAATGGATTAAAGTTCCTTCTCAAGAATCGGTCCTTTTCCTCATAATTGGACTTATCTCCGGATGTATCGTGAACAAGTTCCAAAGCGAGTTTCAAGAATTTGTGGACATGGCGAAAACTCCCCCGAAGCAGCTCCTCACTCTTTTCATACCGCTCATGTCGTTCGGCACAGCATTCCGCATGGACGCTCATGCGTTTTACCGTAGTTTCTGGCAGATCTTCTTGCTGATGACAAGCGGAGTATTTCTTTACACCGTGCTTGTCGCTATAATTATAAAGATTTTACCGACGGATTGGGACTGGGAAATCGCTTTAATGTTTGGAGCTGCGAGCGCCTGCACCGCGCCCCGACCGATTGCAGATCACCTCAACAATTTGGGTAAACAACGGCTTAGATTTAAACGACTTTCACGGCGCGTTTTTCTCCACTACTTTTGCCGATTCCACCCCTCTTTCCCTTCTTTTTTTTTATTTTTAAAGTGAGAAAGATTGCTCACTGGAAGGTAATTTTATCGGGAACCAGTCTGTTGCGGAAAAATGTTTTCATTTCTTAAAAAGAAAAACGAACTTTGTATTAGTTCCAATCTTAATAGGGCAAGACTTGCGCCGATTTCTCCTGGTTTTGAAATGAAAACTGGCAAAGAAAGCAATTACCTGATCCCGAATCCAAGTCCAGCTTCAGATTTCAGAGGACCTACGGGCATTTTTTTCCTAAAATTTTTATTTCTTAAAATGATTTTGAGTGATATCCCTTAAGCCATATCCTATTTAAAACAAGTAGTTCTCTTTTAAGATCGTTGTTGACTGGGGAGAAATCTTATACTTAGTTATGTCACCGACGATAATTGTCGTCCTTTCAATTTATACAGGCGAATTGTCATTACATTCTACATCTTAAATATTACATTAGACAAATCGTTTCAATTTTTTTTTTTTTTAAATAAGGGGTTTATTCATTTTAGAGGACTGTTCCGGATTCTTTCCAAGCTCCCGTGAGGAGTGACCTACATTGCTATTCTGCATTATCCACGTTTTCAACTTTTTTTTTTCGGAAAATAAAAAAATGAAAGAACGTATTGTTCCAGGCTTGTAGGGTTGTTGATTTCAATGCCATAAAAATATGGTGTTGGTGATTTTGGTTTGTCTAATCGTTTGCGCGATAGTCGTCCAGGTAGAGCCAAGGGGTTGGTGGCGATCTTGCAGGGAGAGTGGCTGTGCAGTTTGGCCTCCACTATTTTTATTATAAACATGTCAAGCTTCATTGCAGATGGCTTTTGGTTAGGTAAGTGAATTACTCTATTCCCATCTAAATATTTAGAAATAATACATAGATGGTTTATTATATCACAAATTGATGAATGACAAAGCACCATAGTAACAACTACTATATTGCAAATATCTATTTATACTGTAAGGAATATCACAGGCATATTTCTTAATTTTAACAAATGCTTGTCTCATTAATAACAATCTTTTGGATAAAACTTGGTACCAAGCTAAAAAAATACTTGAGATTTTCATACAGTAAAAAGTAGTTTTTGTTAATACAAGACACAAGTGTCAATAAGCCTTACTATGTCTTACATTAATACAAAAAATTAGTTTCATGATTGAGCTTTTACAAAGTTAATATTTGCTATATAAGGTAAGCATGTGTATAAGAGAGATTGCCAGTTGGGCATTGCCTTAATCATGTGAAGCTCCTAACATCAGAATAGCTTCCATGTTCACCTTAAAATAAATCTACAAAATTTAACTGGCCATATCTCAGAACTGCGCACTAGGTGAGGAATGCAATAAACCCACGCAATATTATAATCTGAACCTCATATTTTTTTTTGGTCCTCTAGTTCTTGAAACCATATTTGCCTTTTACATTACTTGGTGGATGATGCTGAATTGTTTGGAATAACAGAAAATACAGGTGCACCACCCTCTTTTACTATGCGAATAGCCTGAAGAACAGCAACAAAATCTAATTCTTTTTGGGTTGACTTTTCATTGTCTAGACATATACAGCTTGCTCTCCTGTTGAATTGCTCCAGGACCTTTGCTCGGTAGTCAACCATCATTGCTATTGGATTGCCAGTGAGAACCAAATTTTCCAGAAAAGGCAGGCTACCAATGTGCTGAACTTCCTTCAAATCATTAATTTGATTCGATCCCAAAAGTAAAGTTTCCAGAGAGTACAGTTTGCGGAAGCCCTTCAGAGAAGTGATGGCATTTTGTGAAAGGTCTAGGAACACAATATTGCCAACTTTTGTATGGAGATCTTCAATATTGGTAAAACAGTTTCCTGATAATGACAGGTGTGATAAATTAGGTAAAGATGTAAGATTGTCAATATCTGTAAGCCTATTTTGGTTCAAGTGCAAGATCTCTACTTTGGGGATCAATTTTATCACTGCATCTATCCCTTTCAAGTCATTTGAGCTAAAATTAGCCTCAATTATTTTTTTCCATTCATGTGCATTATCCAGACAACTAATGTCTTTGTGCAGTTCATCACAAAGCAGTATATCTCCTATTCTTGAAACACGACAAAAATGAACATTCAATGTGACCACTGAGTCACGAAGAGTTCCAACACTTTTTATGTTGCTTGCAGGAATACTGTACAAATGAAGCGCTTGAATCTTTTTGAAGGGCGAAAGATCAAAGGGTAAATCTTTAGGTAAAATGTTGCTGGTACCATATGGGTTATGCCCTCCACGAACAGTCAATCCTGTCAGCTGGCAGCAGAATCCCAGGACATGACCCAAATCAGACTCTTGCTTTACCATCTCAGGAGGGGGCTGTGGCTGCTTCAGTTGCTCAGAGATTGCATACAGCTGGGGGAAAAGCAAGGGAATTAGTTGCACATTCAAACGCAAAATGCTATTTCTTAAAATACAAACTTACTTGCAATGGGGTAAAGCTAAAGTTTGGAGAGGCCTGCAAGAGATCATCCCCTTCTCTGGAAAACTGCATAGCCATATCTTGCAACAAAAACAGTATCTCGTACTGATTGAAGTGCAAGAAGAGAGCAAGAGTCTGAGGCATGGTATGTTGCAGAAAAGTGACAACATATGCCAAGTAGGCTTCAAGAAGATTCCTCCTCTTCTCAACAAATACGGGATCTCTATTACCAATAACTTTCTTGGGTGGTAACGAATCTTTGGCGATACCATGGTCGACGACAAGTTGGTCGTGAAGTTCCACGAAGTCCCGATATCGGTGCTTTACTCTCCATCTCACTTCTCCAACTTGAACTTCTATAACGTAGACAGTAACATTATCTGACTCCTCTACTTCAGGCACTGTTACTCTGGTTAATTCTCGGTTCTTCAAAAAGTTTGCCATGTTGAGGTTAGGAGTCGTCCCGTCTTCGTTGATAAACAATTGCCGAATTCGTTGTCATAAACATATCCTTTCTCCGAGCTAGATTATTCTTCACTGGCAGAAAATAGTATTCTGATTATTTGGACGACGCTACAAAGCAATCGGAAATGAAACAAATAAACAAAAACTGTCAACAAAAGTCTGCAAGCTGACTATAAGCAGACAGCTGACTGTACTACCCTAACCTCCCTTACCCAAACAGTCGACATGTTGATGACATAACATGAAAAAGGTACACAACAAGGTGATGCACAAACACTCAAGGCGAGACAGATTTCTGTCAGACTCCACTGTCCATCGGGGAAAAATAGCACCGCCCGTAAACCAATAAGAGGGAAATGGGAATTGTTAAAAATTTGTTAAGTTCTTCCATGTATAGGGCGTAAGGTCCGAACTAAAAATCATCATGTCTCTGAAAGGTCTCTGTAGAGACATGTAAGTATGGGCCCTACTCAGCCCTACTTACATGGTAGAGACTGTAGAAAAACAGACTCAAACTATAGCCTCTCTGGATCTATACAAGCTGGCCTTATGGCTCAACGAGATCGTCTGCGGTCTATCTTGGAAACTAGAGGCATTGGCCTACATTGGAAACTATTGGAGATACCTACCTCTCAAGAGCAGCGTTTTACGATTTTGATCCCGATCTGGTAAATTCCGGTCATGTTTTGAACCGGTTTAAATAAATGTTTATCATAAAAACAAGTGTAGTTAACATTAAACAAAACAAAAAAACAACTTTAAATTTGCTTTTAGGTGAATTTCGTCCCTATTTCGATGGCTATGCTCCAACACGAGAAATAGGCCTACCGGTACGCGCGCCGTGCGATTGAATAGTTGATTTTCTCCAAGTTGGGAGGGTGCCTCAAGCGCGGCCCCAAAAACGATAGCCGTTTCGTTCATTGCCTCGTGAAAATTTAAGGTAACCTAAATGCGGTACTTCAAATTCGCGATATGATAAACCTATACAACTTATCTCTTACAGAAGAGGGCAAAGCTCCTAAAGTCAGCGGGATATTAGGTACCGGTAACTCTGGATTCCTCTGAACGAGATTGCGGATAAAATCGCAAAAGTCGCTCGCGCTTAGACTGAACATCAAAATGCTCGGCATTAGGCTGAATTTCCCGCGCCCACAAACTATCAGTTATACTCGGTCTCGACGCTCTCGTCCTCCGAAATCCTGGAGGAATTGCGCCGGACGTGGTGGTTTGAAGATGGAAAAAAAAAGATCAAAAAACGGAGTGGATATATAACGCCTACCTTTTAGACTTAAGTTTGGAAACACCCACTGCCCTGCTCACCCTCACAGATGTGCGGGCAATCCTTTCCCTGCGTGCATTTGAGCATCGGACTGTCTATTCACCCGACGATCCATTATACAAATATAGTCAAAACTTTTTACGTGCGTTGAAGTCTCCCCGCTATAATCGCGTTCTTGTCGTTTGCCGAGCGTTGTAGTCATAATGTTAATGCATGTCGGGTCAATAGCAACACCCTTTATTGTAGCATTTGCGGGGAAGAGCGCGCCATAAACGCCCATCTCTTATTTGATTGAGCCCTGCTGAATCATAATGCTGTCACTGTTCATTGGTTAGCCTGTCCTCCACTGCTGAACAGTCGGCTATATACATCAATAACAAGCTTAAACAGGTTATCTCAGGGTTTTGTTCTGTGTCAAATTACTCATTTAACAACAAACAAATCCTAGAAATAGGTCCAAAACTTGACTATGCCTAAAGTCCTGCAGGTAGAGAGGCGCAAGCGAGGGTGAGCGCTGTGAGCGCTGAGATTGGTCGGCGGGGGAAAGAGAAAATACGACTTGCTGCGTGAGCAAGAGAGACGGACATTCTCGCTTGCATAAAAAATGGCTGCCGCTCCTATACCGCCCGTGTATAGCGGCCATGTATTCTATTTCATTTGCGCCTCTTTACCTATAGGGCTTTAACTATGCCCTGTCTCTGATACAGACCGTAGATCCGATACGGAGATTGTAAATGGATTCTCCGGCCGAAATAGTTGCTTTCGTTTTAAAGGCATTCGAATGAATTTACGGTACTTTCCAGGAGCTATGGTGACCGTCCACATGATTTTCCGCCTGTTTGTCGGCCCCATAATCGGTATTTTGGCAGGTGTTGCGATCAACTGTATCTTCCCCATGATATACGGCGACCTTGCCACAGAACTGGTTTTCACACTAGTTTGCACCTTTGTCACTTTTACCGTCACCGAGCAGTTCATTAGTAAGTTTCCGCAGGCCCGCTAACAAGAGCCTCAATTTTTCTCGAGAAGCGCCCACCAACCACGGCATTAGCTACATGCCTTACTCTTACGTTGTGGTGGTTGCCTACGTGTGGGTCCGCAGGCGCTCCTCGTTCGATTCATTCTGACAAGCGAAAGTACTGAAGAACGTCTCTATTACGTTGACAGGATCTTCGGGAACATTGGCAACTATTGCGATGGGAATCATTGTCGCTGGGAAAAGAGCGGCTATGGAGCGGTCTGACGATTTAGCTCTTGTTCAATTTTGGGATATGATTTGCTTCTTGCTCACCAGTTCGGTGTACATTATAGCAGGAATGGCCTGCTATTTGACTACAGATGCTCCAACAGACCCTGCTTACTACGCTCGATTGGTTTTAATTTATCTCGCGTGTTTAGGTGCAAGGTAAGAGAACTAACTTACCGGCAACCTAGTTATCTAGCCCATAGTCTCGCCAATTCTTACGAAATTAGGCACAATTATAGGTATAGGAGAGGTCTCTTTTTTGACGAGATAAAGCCATTTTAAAGAATTCTCGCACTCAACAGTTGTCAGGCGGTAAAGCAAGAACCTTGGGCAGAGTAGAAATTTGGACCTTTTAATACCTTGGGAATTATAAATCGCAATGAGTCGCAAGAATATCAGAAACGTAACCAGATGGGGCCTGAAGGTGCCTATCAGAGGTGGTTGCTGTCAAATGGATAAGCGTATTTCTCCTCCCCCCTTTTTTCTTTATATTTGTTTCAATTTCATATCGAAATTCGACGAATTTCCCGCGAGACCCCATACAGTGTTACTGCGTCTTGGCAGCTTCTTTAGCGACTAAAAAGTAAGCTTAAGTTACCGAATCAACACTAAAAAAAAAGAAAATGAGGCCTAATCATTTTGGGTCCTCGTCTCGCATTTATCGTCCTCGATATTTAGTGTGTTTCGTGTACGGCATGAAGCAGAAAAATAGAGTAACACGACTTTTGTATCGAAACAGGCCGGTAACGTTTACGTCAAACGAAAGATATCAGCCTATGCGCTTTTCAAAGCATATACTGATTATACCGGTTTTGTCCAGAAAATCGGCAGGAAGTGTTTCGCACTTTGCATTCCCGGCCGGATTTGTTGCGCGCAGGTTTGGCGTTGTGTCCCTCCAGATGCCGTTGCTCTCACGCTTGGGCTACGGCCTCACCTGGACTGAGGTCGTGCTACTCTGCTGGGGTGGTCTCCGTGGCACCAGCAGCCTCCTCCTTGCCATGCACGTCGCCACGTACGAAGGCCACCCGCGCATCCAATCCGAAATCGTGATCAGTATGACGGGTCTGGTGCTCCTTACCCTCGCCATCAACGGATCCACTTTCCCGCTGCTCCTTCACATCATCGGCCAATCAGGGCCATCGCAGATGCGTCGCATCGATCTGGAGGCTCTACTACAGGATTTGGCGGCTCTCCGGAAAAGGAAGATAGCCGATCTGCGCGCTGATAAAACAGTTCCAGAAGCTTCGTGGCAACTAGTCAAAGAGGCGACCAGGGTAGATGCGTCCGTGATTGTACCGGCTCAGCGAGCCCCTTCGGAATGCGTCCGATGCGGGCCGAACGAAGATCCGATAGAGATGCGCCGGCGCGACGCTCTGTTGCGGGTGCTTCGGGTGAAACGAGTAGGGTATTGGCGACAGTATTCCTGCGGTATGCTAAGTACCCGCGCTCTTCATCTTCTGCTTAGCGCTGTTGGACTTGCTGCTGAGCGTTGCAGACCTTCACTGCTATTAGCAGAGATCAGACCAGCGTGGTCGGCTGACAGCATTCTAACGCTCTTCAGGAAGTGGCTCATCTTGTTGACAGGGATTCTCAGACCGACACTCATTGCACCTCCACCAAGAAAACGGTGAGGATGTGTTATTAGGGCTACAACCTTTTTGCGGTACTTATATACTATACTTTCCCTAAAGAAAATAACATTTTCCTTTGTGTGATTCAGCTGATATAACCCGGTATTTTTTTACAGGTTCCGAACGCTAGTCTTCCGCGCGACGACCAGTCTGCTTCTGGCGAGAGCTATGATTGGTGTAATGATTCTGTCTTTGGCTCCCATTTTGTGGAACATCCTGCGGCACGCTTGTGTGAAAAATTGGTTATACTGGACAATGCAAATTTTGGATTTGACGCTGTACCTGTTTCTTTTGGGTGAATTTGTTATCAAGGTAAATGTATAAACTGATAGTAGCAATTGGAAAAAAAGCGCCACAGTTTATGAAACGAAATAAACGTTATTCTTATGAGTCTTGACCAAGAAGTGTAATATTTAAAGCAGCTTGCACACGAGTTACGCACGCAAGATTTGGACAAACTCCATAGTTTAAACTGAGCAGTCTTGTATGAAATAAACTCCTAAGTTTTCCATGTACCGGTACTGTAGGAAGTTATGTAGAAATAACAAGTTTACTGTAAAGCCAAGCTGGTGCGTAGTACGTGTATTCCTTTGTGTCACCAATACAGTAAATGGCCTATGAACATTACGCTTAGGTTAGTTGGTTCCCTATGGAACCGTTGGTTTTAATAGGATCAAAATGGACGGCCCAAAACACGCCACTGATATCTATGAGGAGGAGTACTGCATTTGTGCATTTGAAAGATGTCGCGATAGATAACCTAAAAATGCGTCGAATCTATGTTTTATTAATGGTTTTTCCCTCCTTTTTTAGGTCATTGGGCTGGGCATTCGTCAACTTGTGTCAGCAATCGTGAATGCCATCCTCGTCATTCTTCTGGTAATAACAACACTCGCCAAGGTTGCCGATGTACTAGATATGACTGATGTTGTATCTGTTTGCCACGCCCGTGAGCATCTGTTCATCTACTGGGTCTTTTTTATGAGCTGTCATGTTCTTCGAGTGAACATCCTATTGCGAATAATATTCGTAAGTACCGTCACCGTACGTTAATCCTAAATCTTCAGAAAATCGAGCGAGCTTTCTAGTCCGATGATCATGGTGTTACCGTTTTTACCTTTCGTCATTGCTTATGTAGATACCAGTAAAGATGAAAAAACAAATTTTTGTGGAGAGAAAAAATACTTCGAGGAAGTTATCTAGTCAGAGCGAGCATAAGGCGATGTTTTTTGTCTGCTTCCGTCGTACCATAATCTGGTGACAGCTGACGTTCACATGCAACACCGTTTACACATGGTCTGTCTCGCATTAAAGTCTCCAAGACGATTTAAAAGCTTCAGTTTTACTAACACGAAGGACCCTAAAAATCCACTTAAGGGAGAAAAAACGGGTCCAATGCAGATCAGTTAGTATTTGTCAATGCCCTAACTATATTCTACACAAAAATCAAAGCAGTGGGACCAATGTCAAAATGCGCAAAATAGCTAGGCATATGCTATCAGCGGGGCCTCTGCTAAAATTGGGCTCGTTTTGAACGGGCAAGTTTTATTGTGATAATATAAAAACTGGGCCTTGGACTAATACAAGTTCAGACGGCCACTTTTTCTTTAAAACTAAAGGACGATAATAATGAGGTGAGATTGGAAATGGTTAATCGGAATGTCATATGAATTCATAATTTTTCCTCATTCATCGGATTTGACACACTTTTTCGACCTCTGCGGTCTGGCTTGGTAGAACAGAAGTGATTCTTCCCTAAAACAATTGTTCGTTCCCTTCAGGAAGGAGTACCAATGCTTCTTTCCGCAGTGGACTACCTGATCGATAAGCGCGTCATCTTTGGGTTCGAAGTGGGCTCATCCTTCGTCGCCGTTCAGCAACAGGTGGCAAGAGTTTTGCCCGTTCTAGACATTCCCACACATTTAGTTCGTGAACTCCGCTTACAAGAACAAGAAGAGCGCTTAGTCGTCGCCCATACTCTTGGAATCGTCCAAACCGATCTTCCCGCTCTTCCCACCCTGGTCCAAAGCGGCCAAGCCATCCGTTCGCTCTTCAACACTCAAGCTACCAGCCTTCGAGGCCTCACTGAACGAGGACTCTTGGACTACGCCTCCCGCGACAAGATCTTGTCCTACATCCGGCGGAAACGTAAGAAGGTCAATCCTTTGCTCAAAGATCTCGTGCCAAGATCTCCCATCGACATATTGCTGAATATTCCATGGCTGGAAGGCGACAGGCACAATGCAGTTCTCATCACTGAGCAAGTCCAGTCGGCTAGTTTCCAGCACGACGAAGTCATCCAAGCTCTCTTGTCTCCAGCAAATGGGATGTTCGTTATTCTCTCCGGCGTAGTACGCGTTACATACGAACCGAGGGAAGAAGTGTTGAAAACGTTGATCGAAAATGGCACACTTCCAACTATGGACTTCTTTGGAGCTCTTAATTTCGAGGATCGCCTTGAAGATTTCCTGGTCGTGGGCAAGGTTGTTGGAGAAATGTCTGCCCTCACAAACCGACACCACGACATAACTGCCGTGGCTGACACGGCCGTGCAGGCCTTCTGGTTGCCGCAAACTTTGATCAACTCTATGTTGAGGAATGCGAGGACAAGGCAACTCATGTGGTTGGCGGTGGGTGGCCGGATCGCTGAAGAGTTGCTGGAGCAACGACAAGTCGACGAGAAGTGCGGGAGTAGACTGGGGAAGGCGCGGGTGGAATTTCTGTCTGAGGAGCAACCCTCGCTGACACTCGATTTTGCGGAAGAAGTGGTGATAGTCGAAGGAGTTGTTTTAGACGCAAATGGAGAAGATAGATTTGTTGCGCCTGCGCTTGTGCCTAGAACGGTGCGACAAGTGGAACTCGCAGGTTTCAACACAGAAGCGGTGCTGCTGGCGGTACCGCTCAGGTGTTCGGATATTGAGACATTACAAGGTGAACATGAAATTCGCCGAGTAACTGTCGAGGAGAATTCCAGGTCGGATTCTCAGGATTAGAAGAGCACTTCAAGTTAATGTCCACACAAAAATAAATAAGGAGAAGAAGACATTCATACGACTTTTGAATCCGCTTGACTCCACTTTTAGCGCGAGATGAGGTGCAGAGAGTTCTCTGATAAATATAAAATTATTTTACAGAGTGTCTATTGGCACGCTATCTGCCGTTCAAATTATACGGCCTTCGAGGTCGTGCATAAACCACGTGGACACTTTTTTTTGGGGAGGGGATGGGTTTTGGAATGTCTACGAGTGTGTCCGGGTGGGGAAGGGGGCGGGGTCCGAGGTGGACATGTCATCCCAACCCCCCAAGAAATGCCATCGGCGGTCTTGTTCACACAAATTCAACATATTTCTGTCCGTATGTTTTCCGAAATAGCTGGGGTGGAAGCAGGGTTTCCGCGCGTTCACGTATAGGAACATGGAAGGATTGAAGTCCTCTTCGTGCTCTCTTTTTCCCATGGTGTCTGCCGAGTGCCATAGTCACAGGTACACCATTTTGACATCATCATGGTCAGTTAAGGTTAGGCCTTCCGAACGGTCGAGGACCTCAGAATAACTGCGGTACGGACTTAAAAAGGCGCGGGTATTTGATATACTGTATTGTATAACTTTAATTTCTTTTTCTTATTTCTGCGAAATTTCTGGACACAAACAATTCAACCTCCTTTTTTCTTCCATTTTCTTCGCGATTTTTCGCGATTTGACCGTTAGATCATTGTAACTTCAAAATGACCTCAAGACGACTCAAGATATATTTTCTTTCTTTTTTTTATTGCTCGTTTTGCGAAGTCGCTCTGACACATCAACTTGGCGTAAAAGTGACGTCATTTTAGGGGCCAGTTTGACATCGTAATTTGAATTTAGTGACGTCACAATACCGTCAAGCAGACGTCTTGGGACTTACGTGTTCTCTTGGGTTTGTGGTGTAAGGAAACCGGTACTTAAACTTGGTGTAAAAAGATAATGTACATTTTCCCAAAACTTTTCTAGGCGTCTATTGACTGATATGAATTCCGTTCATGTATGTAGTTAAGCCGTTTTTTATTATTATAATTGGGCAAAAAGAGCCACGGTGAAGAGCTTCCGCTCATATAATATTCCGTGTAGTCATATTCCCCATAGGAACTACTGAAACCCTACTCTCTGTTGGTCTGATGGAGATGAAAAAACGATGTAAGGATTCACAAAGAGGCGTTTTTGAGAGATTAAGGGGACACAGACACATCGGGAAATCTCGTAAATAGTCAAAAATCTTAGTGCTTAGAAAAATTTATTCCTCAGAAACATTTATTCCTGCGTATTATTGTTGATAAATCCACTGATCGTTTCGCTGACAACGTTGGAATACACGCCTGGGTGTCCTGGCAAGCCACAACCTGTGCCCCACGACACGATACCAACCAACTCACGCCTGTCGTTGATCAGAGGTCCGCCGGAATCGCCCTATAACAAAGCTTTCTTTAGCATTCGTCTGTGAATACTTCGCCATATCGATTATTCAAACTTTTAAAACTTCTTTTGAGTAGATCTCACCCGTTTTGGATATGAAGGTACCACGGTTGTACAATACCGGTAATGCATAGGTTAGCTTTCACGATAGACCTATCGATCGACCTGTCCAATAGTTACATCAATGGCAGTAAGCTCACGCCCATTCCTTCCGTTTGATGCGCCTATTGGTAGGTCTGAAAGCAAAAGTACACAACGTACCCTATGCACGTCTCAGCTTCCCAGGTCGGACTGTCCGTTTAATATCCGTACGGATATCGGTGAAATCACGCGGATACCAGTGTCCGATTCGTGTTGAATTAACAGTTCCTCCGCTGGTATCCGCGCTTACCCACGGATATCCCTGTGCAATAACCCGTTGCTAGTGCTGATATCCTCGTTCAGTTAACAGTATGCCTCCATGGATATCCGTACGATATCTTACGGATAGAAAGCGCAGATAGCCGAGCAAAAACAGTAACGCGGACAGTCCGATCCGCGTTCATTCATAGCCAAAATAGGTACCGATACCGACTCGATTAAGTTTATTTCCCCTCTCCCTCCCAAGTAAGTGGGATATTTTGTTGTAAAAAGATGCCTTTGTCATGCGTGATTTGTACCTGGCAAGAGTCCTTCCTCGATACTCCAGCGCACATCATCGCCTCTGTGATCTTTTTCAGTCCATAAGCATAGGCACATAGCGCACGGTCAATTACAGGCACGCGGACTACTTGCAAAACGTTGGGGAGGGCCGTTGTTCCAGATTTCTGCGTAAAAAGAAAAAATTACCGTGCTGAAATCACGTGAGAAGAGCGGTTAAGGGGTGGGATAATGATATACTTAATGAATTTGAAAGGTGGCATTTCCCATAGCTCGTTTTCCACCTTTCGTCACAGCCGAATGCAAACGACAGCGGAGCGTTATGCACATAACCCAGCTTAACTTACCCTAGGTTAACCTAAAGTAACAGTCGCCAAGCGGAGCAGTAGAGAAGCAAGACACAAGTACGTGACGTAAGTTAATCGTGGTTAATATAACCAAGGTTAACCTAACCCTAGCGTTTGTTTGTAGTCCTCGAAATATAATGAGAGGTTATTAGGGTGGACCACTGGTAGGAAACGCCTCCTTTCAAATGTCGAGTGTACGGCCCCCGTGACGCGGGCGTGGGTTAGGAGAAGGAAGGGGCTCATATCGGCAAAGTGGAGCGCAGTTCTGATAGGGAGACGCGGAAATTTTTTCCAGCAACTTGACAAAGAATCCAGACTTAACTTTTCCACCCCAATCTCACCCAACGCAAAAAAAACAACAACAAAAAAACAAAACATTGCTATTGGGCAATTGTGTCCTATAAGAGTTGGTGACAGCTTTAAACTTTCGTCGGTCTTATAGACAAATAGCCCGTCAATAGGTAATCAAACGCAAGGGCTCGACGAGAACGTGCTTCCGATGATATGACTATTGGCGGGGCTTAATTTAATAATTAAAATTATTTTAAAAATAATTCCTTAATTTACAGCTATTTAAAAGTTACCAATGATGAGCCCCTCCCATCTTCATACTATAAACAGTTATTAGCAACAGAGTAAACTAACCCATGCAAAAAGGGCTAATCGGACAAATCAGAGTGATCCGTCTGATCAGATTCTGATCAGACACTGATCAGAAACCGATCAAATGTCCAAACCACTCATATACCTTTGCGGTATGTGGAGGTATACCTAGTGGGTTTAAAAATAAACCCACGTATACCTTTCAAAATTACAGCGAATAGGAGCCGTGGTTAGCCGGTTGCGTTTCTGTAACTTTTAAAGGACTGTAGGTCTTACTAAAACTCCCCATCCGGTGACCGTGAGCATTTGTCCCTGACGCGGCTGCGCTGAAGTTAGTTTGATGGGCTGCATAGTCGGGCCGAAGGTAATCTTGTCGACTAGTTTTAGAACGGCGACGTCTGCGTCCATCGTCTCCTTGGTGAAGACGGGGTGAGGTTTTTGCCATTCCAGGAGGGATACATGTCCATCTGATCCATGGCGCGAGGTTCCAGCGCGCACGCGATATTGATCAATTGTTTTCCTACAGAGGAAAAGTCGTTTCAGGTTCATTCTCTTGCTTCCAACTCACATCAACTACCGTGTATTTAGCAACACGGAAACCAATGTTTCCTCGCACATACTGGACCTTCGCGATCACACTGAAACCGCGAGGTTACACGATGTCTAACATTTAGCTGAGCAGCCTTACGCCGATGCAGGTATTAAAATCAAACTAGTCTCATTTCATCCCCAGAATCGGTGGAATAAACGGCGCCGTCAACTACATGACATCTGGCATAACACAGCAATGCCCCAGTAGAAATATACGGCTGGCAGAGCGCTGAAGAGTGACTGGGCACAACTCTGGGAACGGGCTGGGAACAGGCTGGGAACAGGCTGGACATACGCTGGCTCCGGTGGCTGGCGTCGGCTGGCGGAGCGCTGGCAACTAGACGCAATTTGGCTGGCATACGCCAATTTTCAGCCACGGTGGCTGGGGGATGGCT